>Ga0164295_10000774_pt1 | contig 26610 bp, 15 predicted proteins | sample GEODES006metaG_FD_111798 | JGI IMG/M metagenome (GOLD analysis project Ga0164295, IMG submission 111798) | Oligotrophic lake water microbial communities from Sparkling Lake, Wisconsin, USA - GEODES006 metaG | ecosystem: Environmental > Aquatic > Freshwater > Lake | place: USA: Sparkling Lake... | reverse complement strand
CTTTAATCAATTTCGAAATCCATTCAAGGTTTTTAGCCAACTCTGTTTTAGGATAAATCACATCGGATGAAGTAGATTTTGCTAAAGCATTTTGTATGTCAACAGCGCTTTCAACGACCGAATTGGCTACTTTTCGAACAAAATCCAATTGTGGATTATCCGATAATTTAGTATCGTTGTCTTGCTTATTTTTAGCATTGAATCGAGAAGGATCCTTAACAGTAATGGTGTGCGGTTCCATTCCTTTCAGCGCAAGATTGTCAATTTTGTCAAGGTTAATTCCAGCAGTTGCTTGGTGTTCCTTACATTGTAAATCAAGATAGCGACCTAGCCAGCCATCATTTAAATACTCCTGATTTGTAGGTGCTGTTTGCCAAATTTCCTGACTTCGAAAATGAGAACGAACAGGCTCAGGATATCCAACATTTTGAATAATTGATAAATCACCATTTTGCTGCATGGTTGCAAATCCTTTTAAAGCGGGATGAAATGCCATACCGTTTGAAGAGGAAATGACATCTTCCTTTGAAAGTGCTATTTTTGGACGCAAGTCATAATAGAGTGCGTCTTCAAAAGGTATATATGTATTTAGTCCGTCATTTCCCCCGTTTAATTGAACGAAAACCAAACATTGCTCTCCAATAACCAAATTCTTTTGAGATCCGAAGGCATGTAAAAAATCAGGCAATAATAGCGTTCCGCCAGTAAAAGTTCCTGTAAGTGTTAAAAATTGTCTTCTGTTCATTATATACTAATTTAGCTTTATTAATATCTGATTTCAATTTATATGAGTTGGAATTCAGGTAATTTTGCCATATAATTAAAGAGCCGAAGCACCGCATTGTCGGAGCCTTCTGTAGAACTATCAAAATCATATGCTACTATTTTTTCAAAATCTTTTTGGTTATTTTCACTGATTTGAAATAATAAACGATTTCCGAGTTCCGCAATAATTTGTTTGTTATTCTGATTCTTATTCCAATTTAGTTTAGGAGAAAACAATAACTTTTGGGAATCATTTTGCATACTATTGTCATCATTTTCTAGTCTTTTTTGCCCAAAGGGTTTTCCGTTACAAAGTGCATCTACAATCGTGTTTCGTTGTAAAAAAATTTGAGATGTCAACCAAGAATTACCACCATCCCAACCTTTTACATTGGGCTGATTAAACAAATCCATTCCTTGGTCTTTGATAAAAAAAGCTATCGCTTTTCCGTTTTTAGCAGGTATATTGAGTTCATAAATTAACTGTAAAATATATTCCAATGGATTTTTTATTTTTGACCCTGCATTGTTTTTGGCGAATTCTTCTGTGAAAATTTTAGTTAAAAGCGGTTTGATTTCAAAATTAACTTCCTTGAAATAACTTCCATAGTATTGAACTAATTCTTCAGTTGGATTGTCATAAATAAACCATTTCAATATTTTTCGGGTAATTAAATAAGGAACTTTTGGATGCTGGAAAATTACATCAACCATTTGGTCGATTTTCAGATTACCCGATTCCCCTAAATAAGAAAAGCTTTCTGTATCTTCAAAAATCTTGCGGTAAATGGCACTTTCTTCTCCAATTCCTAATCCTGCTAAGCCTTTTGCACCGTTTTTTATATCCTGTTCCGTGTAGTTTCCTATTCCAAGAGTAAAAAGTTCCAGTAACTCCCGACTTAAATTTTCATTCAGATTGCCTTTTCTATTGTCGGTATTGTCAAGATAAGAAACCATCGCATTGGTTTGTATAATTTTCTTGGTCAACAATTTAAAATTTCCAAATGCATTTTCTCTAAGAATTTGATTGTGCTGAAAAATCCAATTATTAACTTTTACTTTTTGATAAGTAGAAACATAATGGTTGTGCCAAAAGCAAGTCATTTTTTCACGAAGTGGAAATTCATTATCCATCATTTTGCCAATCCACCACGATTTTAAATCTAAGTAGGTTTGTTGTTCTTTTTTATAAATTGCTTTCGCTTCTTCGGGATTTGAAGATTTTAATTTTTTTCGAAGTGATTGTAATTCTTTAAATGATTTGGGACTATTTTGAATAAATTCGGGTGTTTCTGAATTAACCTGTTGGGCAAAAGAATTATCTAAGAAACTATTAATACCTGTTTCCTTAATCGCTTTTCCCTGTTTAGCTGAATATCCAAGTCTTAAAGACCAAAGAGTATATTTATCCATAATCCATTTTACAATATTGTTTAGACTTAATTTTTAATAAATAGTTTAATATTAAATAAAAACTTTAGTGTTGGCATCAAATAAATTTCGAGAGAGATTTAATAGTTACAGATTAGAACAATTAGGTATCGAAATATTTTAATAACAAAAAAAACAAACTAAAGTTAATTAAATAAGTTGAAACGAAAAAACGAACCCAATTTAACATGAATTTTTAAACCATTTCCTCAATAAAATATTCAATAAATCCGACATTTTATTTGAAGATAGATCAATATCGATTACTAAAAAATCCTAGAAATTCTGCGAGACTTTTTTATTTAATTTAATTATCATTATCTTTTGATAACTCGAACTGTTTTCATTGCTGTTTCGGTTGTTACTTGAATGAAGTACGTTCCATTTGCAAAATTTGAAATATCAATTTGTGCGGTGCTAGAATTAACTTTTATACTTAACAATTCTTGGCCAACTAGGTTATAGACTTTTACTACATTCATTTCTTGAATGTAAGATAAATTAAATAAATCGTTAACTGGATTTGGATAAATAATTAATTCTGATTCCTTATTTTCATCTATTGCAAGAGAGGCACAACTTCCTAAAACCACATTTGTGTGGGTGTTTAAATACTCTAGAACTGCATTTTTGAATTTATCGGCAAAAAGGATTCTGTTTGAATTGCTATTTCTAACCCCATCGTAATTCAATTCCATTTGAAATCCATTAGTAGTAATCGTAGGATCAAAACAAGTATGTCTTGCAGTGGTATAACCACCACTAAAATAACTTGCTGTTGCACCAGGATACGGGATTTGCTGACTCGGAACCGCAGGAAATCCTATATTCGTTAGCAATGTTCCAAACGAACTTGGTCCCCGTAATAATTGGGTGTGGGTATAATTATTTCTATTATTTAATACTAAATTTTTAATCGAACTTTGATTAATATATGCTGTAGAATTTAACATCGCTTCGGAAAGTTCAAGGTCACTAGCGCTTAATAAGTAGCCTAATTCTATACGTTGAATGGTATGGCCGTGACCATGAAGATCTACAAAAAGTATTTTATTATTGTATCGCGAATTGGCAGAATTTTGTGCCATTGTAATAAAATTATGGTACTCGTTCCACGCGGTCATTGCTTGTGAATTATCGCAGGCACCATCTGCTAAATTTCTATTACAATCTAATTTAGTTCTTTTTAAATTACAAATAATAACATGTGGATAACAACCTGTAGCCGAAAAAAGTGCGGCTTTTATTTGTTCGGCAGTTTCAATTGTGAAGGAATCAGTAACTGTTTCGGGATTATTACAAATTCTTGTTGGAATTGAAGTAGGGGTCAAATCGCCACCATGAGGCACTGATATTACAATGGGTAAATTTCCAACTTGATACTCAACATAATTATTTGTGCCGTACAATGTTTGAGAAAAACATTGTGTCTGTGAAAGAAACAAATAGAAGAATAGAAATAGTATTTTTTTCATTTGCATGAGTACTTAATTTTAATTGAATATCTTATTTTATTAAAACCTTTCCAGGTCGCTTCGTATTATAATTACCATTATCAATAACTAAAACGCCATTAATTATGCTGTATTTTAATCCTTCAGCATAAAGCGTTGCATCAGTATAATTGGCTTTGTCCTTAAAAGTTTTGGGGTCAAAAATGATGACATCTGCAAAATAGCCCTCTTTGATTTTCCCTCGATTTGGAATTTTAAATATCGATGCGGTTTCAGAGGAACTTCCGTTGATGAATTTTGCAACAGAAATTATGGCGTCTTCTTTTACATATTTATTGTATTTTTTTGGAAACGAACCATATTTTCTCGGATGTCCTTCGTTACCATCGGATCCTGTTACAACCCAGGACTGCTTCATAAAATTGAGTATGTCTTTTTCATTCATATTAAAAGAGGCAACCCTAGCATATCCTTTTTCTAAAATTTTGAAAACGGTTTCCTCAGGGGATAATTGTAAAATTGAAGCAATTTCTGCAACGTTTTTACCATCATAAGCATTCCCTTCTGATTTTACAATTAGAAGTTTTTCAGGACCGCCTCTTAGGGCAATATTTTCTTTCGTTTCCTCTAGGATTTTTATTTTCAATAAAGGGTTTTTATACCTGACAAAAAGGGAATCATTTCCGCCACTTTCAGCCCATCTAGGAACAACTGCAGCTTTAAGTCCAGTCGCAGAGGCATCATAAGGATATTGATTGGCGGTAATATCAATTCCTTCGGATCGACTTTTTTCTATCAATTTAATTATGGCTTCACTTTCATTCCAAACGCCGATACCCAAACATTTTATGTGAGATATATGAATTGGTAATTTTGCTTGTTTTCCAATTTCTATAGCTTCTTGAATTGAAGGAATTAAACCAATAGAATAGGAACTTTCATCTCGTAAATGGGTGTCGTAAATACCTCCATTTTTAGCTACAACCGTTGCCAAATCTATTACTTCTTGTGTATCGGCGTAACTTCCTGGAGCGTAAAACAATCCTGTTGACAAACCAAATGCACCAGCATCTAATTCTTTTTGAAGTAAATTTTGCATTGCTTTTACTTGGTCGGGAGTGGCTTTAATTTTGCTATTGCCTATTACTTCTTGTCGCAAAGTTCCATGACCTGCTAATAAAACTACGTTAGTTCCCAAACCATTTTTTTCAAAAATAGTCTTATATTTTATAGTTGGAAAATAACTTTCGCCATCATTTCCAACAATCACGGTAGTAACCCCTTGCATTAAAAAAGGCAAATTAGGAGAGGTGCTTTTCTTAATTAAATCTTTGTCAGCATGCGTGTGCGGATCAATAAATCCCGGGCAAACAAGGAGTCCGTTGGCATCAATTGTTTTATCGGATTTTAATCGAACCCACTTTTCATTTCCTATAAAAATAATTTTATCTCCTTTAATCGCTATTGAAACTTTTTCAGGAATTGTATCATAACCATTATAAACAATTCCATTTTTAATGATTAAATCGGCTTCAACTTTTTTCTTGGAAGCGCAGGATAGGATTACAAATAAAAATAACACAAGAAATAACGAATGGATTTTCATATTTATTTGTTTTTTAACTTAAAAAAAAGGTTGCCAAGAATTCTTAAACAACCTTTTATTTAATCATAAAATCAATTTTTATTCATTTAATTGTGTTGGGGTAAAAATGGTAAGTCCTGTTGGAGCATTCGAATTGGTATTAATTTCGTCTTGAGAAATTAAAAATCGTTCGGGATGCAGTGAAGCTGTGGTATTGTTAAGTGGAATTTTTACCGCAATGTCATACTCGTTTTTTCGCAACCTTCTTGCATCGTTCCAAGGCATGAAGGTGCCGAATCCAGTCACATATCGCTCTTCAATAATTTCTCTTAACAAGGCTCTTGTGCTATTAATATTATCCAAATTTTCCAATCCTCCATTAGCAAAATCAGTAGCGACATAGGCAGTATATAGTTTTACATCCGTTGCAGCTCTTTTATCAAAAGAATCGGCAGATGCCAAGAAGGTACGCACTTTATTAAGTTGAAGCAATCCTTCGTTAAAACTTACGGTTCTGGTTCCTGTTTCGGCCAATATTAATAAATTTTCCTGGTACGTAACCAAATCCATCGGTTTAAATTCACCATTGATAATTGTTGTAGTTCCGGTTCCAGTAATCGAACCCGCATTTAGATGATTTCTTCTTGCTTGCTCATTTGTTTTAGCGTTTCTTCTAGAAATTGTTGGAAAACTGGTTTGGGTGTCTAATAAATTTCTACAAAAAGTATTGTTTACGGATAAATAACCAACTCTAGTTCCTATCATAAATCGGTATAAAAGATTTTCTGCCCCTGTTAATCCTGTTGAAGGTGGTGTGAATTTCATGGTTCCTGCATAATCGGAAATTCCATTTAAAGCAGCGGCATAAGCCAAAGCATATTGTCTGGTTTCTAGATAATATCTTGCTTTTAAGGTGTAGGCTGTTTTTTTCCATTTGTCTTTATTTCCTGCAAAAAAGATATCTTCTGCGAGCGTATTTTTAGTAGTTGGATCGCTAAGCAATACTATTGCTTCGTCTAATTTTGTTTGCAAAGCGTTATAGATAGTCAATTGTCTATCAAATGCTGGATCACTAATTGCTGGATTTACGGCTTCAGAATATGGAATATCTCCCCATATAGAAGTAGCGGTTCCCACAGCATTCGCCTCAAGTACTTTACAAATCCCTTTAATTAATTGTCCTTCGGTGTCGGTTCCATTTATAGCATAATATTTATTTATTTCGCTAAACTGTTTTAACATACCATTATACAAATAGCTCCAAGCGCTGGTTGATTCTTGGGATGAAATATCATAATTGTATATTCCAAGGTACAATGAAATTTCACCTCTATATTGACCGGTCCACATCCCTGCAATTCTTTGTAAATGACTCTGATTGATAGCTACATTAGCCAACATAGTTCCTTTTATCAATAATGTAGGGGGTATAACCTCATCCGTTGTGATGCTGTTTTGATTGTTGTTCAAATCTTCAAATGAACTATCGCATGAAAGCACTAAAAATAGTGTTATTATTCCAGTAATTAATTTAGTTTTCATAACTCTTAATATTTAATTTGTAATGTGAATAAGTACGTTTTTGATGCCGGATTTGTAAAATAATCAATTCCAAAACCATTGCCAACACCAGTTTGATTGGTCTGAGGATCTACTCCCAATAAATTAGTCCAAATAGCTAAATTTCTCCCTGTTAGAGTAAATGTTGCTGAGGCTAATTTTGTTTTCTTCTTGAAACCCTTAGAATTTAATGTATATCCAAGAGTAAGTTCGCTTAAACGAGTCCAAGAAGCATTATTGTTTATAGCAAATTCATTAATAACCGAAGCTCCTAAACCACCACCAATAGTGGTATAATAGGCTTCATTTAATAAAACTGGACCTGCTCCAAAATCTCTAATGTTTCCACGTACAGGAACTCCAGCTAGATGAAGAACTCCCGCACGGTCTCTAATGTTTGTTGAAGGAATAACATCGTTACCCACTTCTTCAGAAGTACCAAAACTCCCCAAAATGAAACGGGTACGTTCCGCAAAATCACCTCCTTGAGAGGTTTCAAACATAATATTTCCAAAAAAACCTTTGTAATCCGCTTTAAAACCAAACGCTCCACGCCAATCTGGATTTGGGTCTCCTATTATTCCTTGTTCAGAATCTAATTGTGGAAATCCGTTGGCATCTAAGTTGAAAGTTCCATCCGCATTTCGTAAGGCTCTAGTGCCCCAAAGAGTACCCAATTGGTGACCAACTACTGCTCTAGAACTAATTGCTTCACTGGTCAACGCAAGCGAAGTTGCCCCTTGAATATCGGTTACTTCATTTTTATTATTATTATAATTGCCATAAATAGCAGCATTTAGCCCTTTTTTAGATTTTAATAATTGCAAGTCAAAATCAAATTCTAAACCTTTATTTTTCAATGCCCCACCATTTCCATAAATATAATTTGCGCCAGTACTTGGAGTTAATGGAATGTCTAGCAATACATTGACTATCGTATTATAGTAATAGGTACCACTTAAAGTCAAACGGTTATTGAAGAATTTCAAATCGGCTCCCAATTCATATTCAGTTTTGATTTCAGGTTTTAAATTTCTGTTTCCCAAGTTACTGTTGTAGCTAAAGCCACCTCCAAAAAGGAATAAATTTAAAGGATCATCGTAATCTGAATACGTTGGTGTTTGATAGGTGGTTTGGAATTCATGAGGGTTTGGCTTTACTCCAACTTGTCCTACACCCGTTCTGATTTTCCCAGAACTTAGTATTTTATTGTTTTCAAAAAATTTCAAATCTGAAAATACCCAAGAGGCATCAATAGAAGGATATATGAAAGATCCTAACATGCTCGATGCTTTTTCCAAAGCAACAGACGTATTAAGGAAAAGTTGTTTTTTATAATCAAACGAGGAAGTAACATAGGTTCTAAAGGAAGCAATTTTCCTAGTTAAATTAACTGTAGGGTCCAATTGTGAAACATTAGCAAAGGTTTGAGCCATGCTGTTTATCAGAAAGTTAGTTCCTTCATTGTAAACACTTTTTCTATCTCGATCATTAAAATTATAACCCAAAATAAAGTTTCCATTTATAGTTTGTGACAAACTGAATGTCTTGGTTTGGGCAATTACATCAAAATTTAATATTTTGTTGTTTATATTATCCAATCTAAACGATCCCGCAGTAAAACTAGCTGAATTTACAGGCGAAAAATAGCGTCTTTCGTCGTTATAAGTATCATAGCTTCCTCTGAATTTCAAAGACAACCATTGATTTGCTTTATAATTCAAATCGGTAGAAAAAATAAATCGATCGACCAAATTAGGTGCTTTTTGTTTGTATAAAGTCCATAACGGATTATTGTACCCCGGATTTGCAAACTCCCCAATTGGGTTTCTATAAGAACGTTGTCTTTTTGGGTATAACTGACCTGTAGGGCTGTAATAATCTCCAACATATTGTGAAATATCAAAATCGGGGGCATTTCTCAACAAACCTAATAACAAACCCGCAATACTAGAGTTTTGTTGGATTCTATTGGATTCGGTGTGTGCATAATCCAACTTCGTAGTTATGCTCATTTTTGGATTAAAAATATACTTCCCGTTAAAACCAATATTTGTTTTTTTATAATCACTTTCATTGATAAAACCTTTTTGGTCAATACTTCCAAAACTAACGCGGTAGTTTCCATCTTCATTTGCATTTCCAAAACTTAAATTATTTTTAACAGACGTTGCATTTTGAAATACTTTGCTTTGATTTTCATCGATATAAGTATTTCTAGAATTTTTAGTTTTTATCAATAAATATTCCAATCCATCTTCCCCAATAAAATACCCTTTTTCGGCTCTGGTAAAATAGTCATCTGCAGCACCTGATCTTGTAGAAATTCTATCTCCCCATGATCCAACTGGAATTGTGTTAGTCGTAATATTACTTAAGTCGGCAGAAACACCACCTGTTCCTTGTCCATAATTGGATTGAAGCGGATGCAACTGTGCTATTTTGTCAAATGACACCGTAGATTTAAATTCTACATTAATTTTTCCTGTTTTTTTACCTTTTTTTGTGGTAATCACCAAAACACCATTAGCTGCTTCAGAACCCCAAACTGCTGCTGCCGATGCTCCTTTTAGAACTGTAATCGATTCAATATCATCTTCATTAATATCATTCAATCTTGATTGTTGGGATGTTCCAGAAACGTTACTACTATTTCCATATAAATTGTCATTACTAATTGGTACACCATCCAATATAACCAATGGCTGCGTATTTCCATTAATCGTATTTGCCCCTCTAATTTGTATGTTTGAACCCGCACCAGGATCACCATTTGCTCTTGCAATTCTAACACCGGAAGCTTTTCCTTGCAAAGAATTAATTACGCTTGTTTCACCCGAATTGGTTAATTGATCTGCCGTGACTTTAGTATAAGTGGATCCTAACGTTCTTTTATTTACTTCCAATCCTAATGAATTGACTACGACTTCGTTTAGCGCTAGCGCACTTTCTTCTAAAACTATATTTAGTTTTATTTTATCTTTAACAGCAATTTCTTGAGGTGCAAATCCTATAAAATTTACGATAATTATCGCCTCTTCACTAGTAACTTTCAAACTGAAAGCACCATTGAAATCTGAAGTAGTTCCATTATTAGTGCCCTTTTCTAGAATTGACGCTCCAGGCAAAGGACCAACGCGATCGTTGACCGTTCCTGTTATCGTTTTTTGTTGCGCTATCGAAATGCCACAAAAAAATAGTGTTAAGCACAATGATAAAAGTATTTTTTTATTCATTTTATTTTTATTTTGGTTTAATTAATAGATGGTTTTTTATTTATGGTTTTAGTATATAAACTAGTATTTTCATCATTTCCTGGGCTGAAACTTGACCTCTAATTACAATGTCTTCTTTGGGAGTGGCATCACCAATTTCGTAGGTTACGCCAACGGCATTGTGGCCATATAAAAACCACCCTTTAGAAACAGGTTCTTGACTGTTCCCTGAAGATTCATTTACTTTATAACCTGGAATATTTCGTTCTAATCCGGCAAACCAATAATCAATGAAATTGGGCATTGAAGTATTGTCTCTTTTTTTATTGGTATAAAAAACATCTTTAGTAGTGGAATGGAAATCCAAACCCAGAATAATATCGCCTTCATCATCTTCAGAAGCGCTATTAATGAATTTTACTATTTGCTTAATTTCAGGTTGGTTGTAAACGGACCAATCTCTGTTTAAATCAATTCCGCCATAATTATGTCGCCAATGCCCAAGGTCAACACCATCAGGATTTGCTATTGGAAAAGCAATAATACGGTAGGTTTTTAAAAAAACATCCGACAGTTCTGAATCGTCTAGGATAGTTTCTAAAAAACTTTGAAAAGCATAATATCCAGTGGTTTCTGGTGGATGTTGGCGCGTGAGTAAAACAATAATTTTTTTATTTTTTTTATCCCCTTTATAGATGTCTAGTACAGGAATATTTTTACCAAGTACAGAATTTCCAGCACTTTTAACAGTTACATATTCTTTTCCTGAAACCACACTCGTGTACCAATTTTTTACCTCTGTTGAAGATTGGATTTCTTGAGCCGCAACCAAAATGGGTTCCTTACTTAGATTCAGTTTAATGGTAACAATACTGTCGTTTTTATAAACAAAAGCAGGGTCAATAGCAGTCCAATTATTATTTATCTTCAGTTTTGGGATGTACCTGTGTTTATAGTCCTTAGGATATTGAAAGGTAAAATAAAAAGGTTTTGGAGAACTTGACCAAGTTTTGAAAGCATAGTAACCACTATTGTTAATAGGGGAGTTTTCTGGTTTAATTATTACGATAGCTGTACTGTCATTTTCTAGTACAAAGTCACTTAATCTCGCCCCATCAAATTCATTACTCGCAAAAACACCCGCTTTTTCTAATTCGTATGTTTTTTTTATTTGCAATTCAATTGGCTTGGTTCTAGTATTTACTGGAGAATTAAAAGATACCGATTGCTGAGCGTAATCACTTTGAGTTAATCCAAAAAAAACTATAAGTGAAACAATCCGTGTTATTGACGATTTTTTTATTTTCAAAACTATATAATTTACTTATAAAAAAAAGCATCCTTTTTTATAAAAAAGGATGCTTTTTAATAATTATTTTACAATCAACTTTTTGGTAGTTGTTTTTTCTTTTTGAGAAATTTTTAATAGGTATATTCCTGAATGTAAATCTGAAACATCAAATATATTGTAAATTACTTTTTGAGATAAAATATGTTTTCCAAACATATCAAATACTTCTACCTCAATATCATCAAGAATAGAAGAAGTAATTGTTACAAAATTACTAGTTGAAGGATTAGGAAATAATTTAATACTATCCAATTCGAATCCTTGGTTTGCCAATGTAGTAATGGTTACCGATAAACTTGTTGCACTTGTACAACCGCCCACTGTTTGTGTTGCATAGTAAGTAGTGTTTGTTAAAGGAGTTGTACTTGGCAATGGATTGGTACCTGCGGCAGCATTTGCACTACTTGCATACCAAACCACATTGGTACCTGTTACCACAATTGAACTAATAGTTAACAATGATGATAACGATTGTGTTGCCGCACCTGTTGGAGCTGCTGTAGTGTTTACTGTTACTGCAACTGAAGTTCTTGGACCTTGACATGCGTTTAATGTTTGAGAAACATAATAAGTTCCTGAAGCCAATGCCGTTGTTGATGCTAATGCAGTTCCACTAGTAGAAGTAGAATACCATTGTAATCCTGTTCCAGTAGCCGTTAATCCAGCAACTGTTCCAGAGTTACAGAACGATTGTGCTGAAGCTGTTGGTGCTGCTGTAGTATTTATAGTTACTGCAACTGAAGTTCTTGGTCCTTCACAAGCGTTTAAAGTTTGAGATACATAATATGTACCTCCTGCTAATGCTGTTGTAGTTGCTAATGCTGTTCCTCCTGTAGCTGCTGAATACCATTGTAACCCTGTTCCTGTAGCTGTTAATCCTGCCACTGTTCCTGAGTTACATATGGATTGTGCAGAAGCTATTGGAGCTGTTGTAGTGTTTACAGATACTGCAACTGAAGTTCTTGGTCCCTGACAAGCGTTTACTGTTTGAGAAACATAGTAAGTCCCTGTTGCTAATGCTGTAGTTGATGCCAAGGCAGTTCCACTAGTAGAAGTAGAATACCATTGTAATCCTGTTCCAGTAGCTGTTAATCCAGCAACTGTTCCTGAGTTACAGAACGATTGTGCTGAAGCAGTTGGAGCTGCTGTAGTATTTACTGTTACTGCAACCGAAGCTCTTGGCCCTTCGCATGAATTTAATGTTTGAGATACAAAATAGTTTCCTGATGCTAAAGCTGTTGTTGATGCTAAAGCAGTTCCTCCTGTAGCAGCTGAATACCATTGTAATCCTGTTCCGGTAGCTGTTAATCCAGCCACAGTTCCTGAGTTACAGAACGATTGTGCTGAAGCTGTTGGAGCTGCTGTAGTATTTACTGTTAAAGCAACAGCATTTGAGTTGGTACTTCCGTTTATAGAAGTAAAAACTGCTCTATATTGATAATTATTTAAACCTGCAGCTGAACCTGTTAGAGTTAAAGTTCCAGTGGTAAAATTACTGTAAGTTGTTCCTGCGTCTAAGTTTGCAGTAATATCAGACCAAACTGTTCCGTTAATGCTTCTTTGCCATTTTATAGTAGTTGATAAAGCGCTTGTTGCTGCTGTAGCAGTAAACGAAGTATCATTTCCACCACAAATAGCACTTGCAAGTGGTTGAAGTGAAACTGTTGGAGATCCAGTAGAAGTTCCCACTGCAAAATCACCAAAATCAACAAAACCATTTGCTGTAGCTGAAGAAGCTGTTGGAGTTGCAACTGTTGCTGGAGCAAACCAAGAGGATCCATCATATTTACGAACAACATAATTTGCTGGTGTCGATGACGCATCGTTATCTGCTGCAGCATAATTTAATGTTGCGCTATAATCTGTGAAACCTGTTACACCGTTATTTAATAATGTCCAAGTTCTGTTAACACTATTGGCATTGTCTAAGCCTGATGAAGCAACTTGAGGATGATCACCTACTGTAGTTGAAGCAGTAATAGTTCCTGAAGTTGCTGCTGTATTATTTCCATTAAAGGTCAACGATATTGGAGTATAATTGGCTGCATCTCCAATAGCAAAGTTAAACGACGGACTTGCATTTGAAGCCGTTTGTTTGATTAAATTTCCAACAACCCATCCTGTTCCAGCTCCGGCTCCTGTACAACTTCCTGATGTTCCAATTGTTAAAAAATTATTTCCTGTAATTAGTTTACCAGAAATAAAATTCAGCACACCGTTTATTGTATTTGATCCGCTTGAAGTAACTCCCGCGGCATTATTTATTGTCACGTTATTTAGTCCCAATGCTGGCAACTCAAATGATGTTGTTATTGCGGTTGTACCATCATAAATAACATTAGTAGTTGTCCCAAAAATTGGTGATGCGTTTAAACTTCCTGACGTTCTTGTTATTGTTGCACCATTACCTAAAGTAAGATTTGCTGCGCCTGATATAGTACTTGTTCCTGTAATATTAAGTCTTAAAGTACCACTAACCGTTGTGGCTCCAGCAAAGGATTTGTTATTATTAGAACCACTTAAAAATAGATTCTTATAATCAGTTCTTGGGGTAACGTTTTGTGTTGTTCCACTTTCCGCTCTATTGTACTCTATTGTACTATTGGCTCCGAGGGTTAACGATTCCGCTCCGAGAAATTGTAAGGCACAAAAAGTTGATCCAGCAGTTCCTACATTAGTAGATACAAACCCCACTGCTTTTCCTACTCTAACTGTACCATTTATAACAGCTGAAGCCCCTGAATTTAAAGACAAATAATAAGTACTTGTTTCAGAAAATTGAGCTATCGAATTTGCTGCTACTTCAAAATAAGTTCTAACATTATGATTAGTAGTACCCAAACCACTAAAAAATACGTTACCAGATCCGGTTCCATCAACATATAATTTTCCATAGCTGAAAGCGGTTTTTAATAAAGCACTATTTATATCATTGTTTTGATAATGAACCTCTGAAGTATCTGCTAGGGTTCCATAAGTCGTAGCAAAAGCATACGAAAAGGTTGACGGAGTGGTCGTAGTTATTTCAGTTGCAACCAAGTTTCTATCATATACTTTATTACCATTAGTAACATCCAATGTTCCGGTAATTCCAAAACCACTTGCTATTGTTAAAGAAACATTCGTAGTACTAGAATCTCCTACTACCACTTTAGATGCAGCTCCTGATACAGTCCAAGCCGCAGTTGTAGTTACATTAGAATTAATTTTGAATATTTGAAAATCAGTTGTAAAATTAGTAGGACGGTTGTTACTTGCATCTGCCCAATTTAAAACATTGTGTAAGTCGCCTGTTCCAGTATAGGTATAAGTAGTAATAGGAGCAGTATAGGTAATTATTATTTGACCATTTGCGCCTGAACCTCCTTTGGCTGAGGCGAATGTTCCAGAACCAGTAGAAAATGAAATTCCACCTCCACCACCAGAACCAACAGCAGCGCCATTTGTTCCAACATACCCACCGGTAACAGTACCTGTTCCAGCGGCACCTCCAGCTAAACCTTGAGCATTTGCTCCACCGGCACCACTGGCTGTGGTGGTACTATTACTTCCATTTGAGCCCAGAGTGACAATGTCTCCTGCTGAGTTAATATTTGGGTTAACATATGCTTCAACTACATGTCCGGTTCCGTTGCTATAGGTTACTGTAGGTCTAGAAGTATACCCAGAACCTTGATTCAATGCTCCTACATAGGCTAAATTAGATCCTGTGGGTTGAGTCACTACTGCTCCGGAACCTCCTCCGCCAGTAATGATTCCGTATGCATAATTTTTTAAAGTCAATCCTGCTATTAATCCAGTAGTAGTTGTTATTGCAGCACCATTATCCGTTAAGGTAAACGTTGTACTACCATTTGTAGCTGATATTGTATATACTTTTCCAGCTACATAACCACTAATAGTTCCAACCCCTGTACTTGTTGATGTAATTACAATAGAACCTCCCACATAAAATGCAGCACCGGTCATAGTTGTTTCAAATTGACCACTAGTTCCAGTAATGGTTACAGGAGTAATGGTTTTTAAATAATTTGTTCCAGTCCCACTGTAAGTATACCCATAAACCCCTCCTAAAACTCCTCCTGGAGCAGTAGTTGGATTAAGACTTCCTGTTCCTGAACCTCCCGTTCCGCCACTAGCGGTTAAGGTGGTGATTCCTGAGCCCGAAAACTGGGATTTTCCACCACAGAGTCCAAAATATCCGGAAGCTTGAGAGGTTGCGCCTGGAAATCCTCCACCGCCTACTGTTACATTGTAACTAGTTCCAGGTACAACAGTTAGTGTTTTTTTAACATAAGAACCTGCTCCGCCACCGCCGGCTAAACGAGTACCCGAAGTAGCTGAAGCCGTTGAAGCTGAGCCTCCGGCTCCCCCACCGCCCCAAAGTTCAACATCTATAGAAGTTACGCCTGTAGGACATACCCATGTTGAAGTTGCTTGTGTAACAGTTCCTAAATAAGTATATGTTGCTCCTGCTACTACATCAGCAGTCCCCGTTGGCGCTGTTGTAGTGGAGGTTCCAGCAACTGTTACTTTCCAAACCCTAACTACTGGTGAGGTACCAGTATTATCAGTATAGTAGACCAAGTCATTAACATTGTATGCAGTACCAGTAACCCATTGCGAACCATAGCTGTCTGCTGTTGGGGCCGAAAGAATTGTTTGAACTGTGGTTTGCGCATTGGCATTACCAAAAAATAAGAATAAAATAGCACAAATAAACGTGCTAAAAGTAAAACTCAATTTAGATGATTTTGTTTTTGATAGTAGATTTAATTTCATAATGAATTGTTTTTGGTTTGTTGATGTCAATTTTAAAAATGCGAAAACGATATAGTCTGTAAAACTAATATTTATATTTAGTTTTGAAAAATTTTTTTAAAAATTTTTTAAAAAATTAGTAATACGTTATTAAAATGGCTGTATGTCATTTAATAGTTATATAAAAGTGTTAATTTTAATTTTAAATATGCAAATAACTTATTCAAAATAATGATGTACTTATAATAGGTTAAAATAAAATCAGAAATAACTTTTATAACCTAAATTCGCTTTTGTTATTATTAATAAATTAACGGAAAAGTAGGTTAATTGCATCATTCGACATTAATACTGCGTCATGACCCGAATTAGCAACGGTATGGAATTGCCAATTGAATGTAGCTTGAGTAGTGTTTGCGTAAATTTGACTTTTAGAAAAGAAATAATTCGCTCTATCGAGTCTGTTTAATCCCTGTAAATCACTTTCTGTATTGTGACGAAGTGATGGATCGGAACCATTATTGTCTAAACTTCCTACTGTAATAAATAACTTTTTGCTAAAATAAGTGTTTGGACTAATCGCTGTGATTGGACAATTCATAATTCCATATGGAAAATTGGCAACACCATCAGGTACGGTATACCAACCACTATTTGCAGCAACTGCTCTGTTGAATCTCGCATTTGGCTTTAGCAAAACAAAGCGATGCACAAATTGACCACCACCAGAATGACCAAACATATCATAAGTAAGAGCAGCACTTCCTGAATTGGCTTTAATAAAATCAAATAAAGGTTCTATCATTGAAAAGGTCCAAACACTCTCGTTATTTAGAGTTTGCGTGGTGGGAAAATTTCCGTCTTGATAGACATTTCCGATGATATAAGAGCTTCCGCCGGGAAAATCGACACTATTAAATTCGGGTGCAAATACCATAAATCCATATTGATTTGAAGCATTTATCCATATGTCACGGTAATCGCTTGCATTTCTTTCATCGCCATGAAAAACAATTACTATTGGCATATTTGCTCGATTTCCACTTGGAATATTATAAAAAACATTGATGGGTTTTTGAGGCAACCCAGAATAGGTAAACACAAATTGATTTGCCCCCGAACTTAATTGATTGGTGGAATTTGTAGCAGTATTATCTTTTGAACAAGAAAGAATAAGTAAAACAAAAAATAGTAACGTTTTAATGAAATAATTTTTCATAATGAAAATTTAAAATAAAACTTGATTATTTTATAATTAATTTACAAGATTACAATAAATTATTAAATGTTAATTATTTATATATATATTTGTTTTTTCTAATTATCTTAAGACAATAAATACACAATTTTATTATTGTTTAAATTATACAATATAAATTTAAAAAATATATAATAACTATCCAAAACCCAATTTATAATGAAACTATATTACAAATATTCATTAACATTTTCTGTATTATTTTTACTAACATGCATTTTATCATGTACGACTGAAGATGTAAGTCCATTTCCACCTACATTAGGTACTTTTACGGTTCCAGCAAAACGAATGGGAAGCTTGCCTTTTTTATTAACTCCACCAACTTCCAATAGTGCCGGTGCATTTACCTACACCTCTGCGGATCCTTCAATTGCAACAATAAGTGGTTCAACTGTAACGGTTGTTGGAATTGGAACCACCACAATAACAGCTACTCAAGCTGCAGATGCTGGTTATGGTTCAAGATCTGTTGCAGCAACATTCACTGTTTCTCAATTAGAACCACCAACAATTGGTGCGTTTAACGTTCCTTCAAAAATGATGGGAAGTGTTCCTTTTCAAATAACTCCCCCAACTTCAAATAGTGGTGGCGCATTCTCCTATACCAGTAGTACTACTTCTGTTGCAACAATTAGCGGTTCAACAATTACCGTTGTAGGTGCTGGAACCTCTACTATCACTGCTACTCAAGCTGCATTTGGTACTTTTGCTTCAGGGACTGCAACGGCTACATTTACAGTAACAGCAAATATTCCGGCGGCAAATATTGCTTCAGATAATTTTGATGCGACAGCTGGAACTGCTTTAACAGCAAATGGATGGGTTGCACATAGTAGCAGTACCACTAACCCAATTTTGACCACTTCACCAGGACTTACGTTTCCAAATTATTTTGGATCTGGAATAGGAAATGCTGCTAGTGTAACAAGTATTGGACAAGATGTTTCTTTACAGTTTACATCGGTTTCATCAGGAACGGTATACGCTTCCTTTCTTATAAAAGCGACTGCTTCCCCTTTATGTATAGACCAATATTTCTTTGGTTTTGGAAATAATGATGTTGCAGATACGGCATATAGAGGTAAGTTAATGATCAATCAAGATGCTACCAATCCAGCAAAATTCAAATTTGGATTTGCAGCTAATTTAACCAATAGATACACAACGAATCTATATGATTATGGGACTACTTATCTTGTAGTTATTAAATATAAAATTGTTGGTCCAACTGTAACTAATGCCAATGGAATCCTTGGTCGAGACGAAATGAGTTTGTATGTTTTTGACACCACTTCAAGCTATTTAACTGAGCCTAGTGTTCCAACTATTGGAATTGAAGACACTTCTTCAGTTGATATTCTTCCGGGTAGAGTTGCGCTTAGACAAGACAATGTCAATTCTCCAAATGTAATTATTGATGGATTGAGAGTAGATAGTTCTTGGAATCTTAGAAATTAATTTGATAAAGTTAGAAACAAAAATGAAGAATCTAAAAAGGATACTAACTTTAAGCTTTTTACTGCTTTTGGTTGTAGAATATTCAAATGCACAAGTAATTGTTCTTAACAAATATAAATTTGGAGAGGGCTTGGAATTTTCAGGAAACGACAATAACTATAAAATGGAAATTTCAGGGTATCTTCAGCCCATTACCGAAAGCAAAAAATATCTAGACAACGATGATTCCTCATTATACAATAGAATGAGATTGAGAAGGGCTCGTTTGAATTTTTCAGGAAGTTCAAAAAAAGATAAAATATCGTATCGCTTACAACTCGATTTAACTGGCGGAGGCGAGAGCGATGCATCTATTGGCAGCTTAGTTTTTGATGCTTGGGTTGCTTATGACGTATCCAAACGAATCAAATTAAGTTTTGGACAAAAAGCAACTGGTACAGACAATCGAGAACTTGGAATGCGTTCTACAACGCTACAACTAGCGGAAAGAAGTCCAATATCTGCCGCTTTTGCCTCTGTTCGTGAATTTGGAATTTTTGCTGAATCTACCTATAAAATATCAAAGCAATCCTATATAAAACCAGAAATTGCCATAACCAATGGAGACGGAATTAATGTTTTCGGAAAAGACCATGGGGGATTAAAATATGGTGGGCGAATTGATTATTTACCTTTTGGGTTGTTTAATAATTTTGGGCAATACCGTCAAGCAGACATAGAAAGAGAATTAACTCCAAAATTTGTAATAGGAACCAACTATAGTTACAATGTTGGAATTAGCGATAGAAGAGGAAGTGAAAGTGGGACTATATTATATTTAGACAATCTGAATAAGGAATTGTTACCGGATTATGTGAAATATGGTGTAGATTTTTTGTTTAAATACAGAGGTTTTTCGCTATTAGGAGAATATATAAATGCTTCTGCAAGAGTTCCAAGCGGAATTACTCAAAGGGTTCGGGTGGACGGAACAACTTCTACAGTCTTTACCGTAAACGGAATTCAGGATGTTGACAGCTATATTAAAGGAAGAATGATGGTTGGTGAGGGTTATAACCTTCAAAGTGGCTACGTTTTCAAAAACCTTTTCTCAATAGATGGAAGAATTGCCCATATGAAACCTGAAACCAATTCATTTTTAAATAATGGAACGTATTACAATCGCTCTAACTATTATACCCTTGGAATTACAAAATACCTAGCTCGAAATTATGGGGCTAAAATTCAATTGGATTGCACGTATATCAATGCCAAAACAGGATCGAATGATATCAATGGAAATTTAATAAGAGGTAATGAATTTATCACAAGAGTAATTACTACTTTTTCATTTTAATAGTATGATAAATAAAATCAAATTACTGGTTTTTTTAAATCTGATTGTATTTCCAATATTCGGGCAATTCAATCCGCAAAATGACGAAATAACGAAAAAGTTTTTTCCAGATTCCGAATTGGATATTCATACACCTTCATTCTCTAAAAAAGGGTTCACGAATTATGACGATATGATGGCATATCTAAATAAATTAGTTGCCGAACACCCTCAAGAAATTACTCTTTCCTTTATTGGTGAAAGCCAAAAAAATAAGAAAATTCCAATGGTAGTTTTGAATAAAGACAATGGAAAAGAAAAAGTAAAAGTATGGTTTCAAGGCGGACTTCATGGCGATGAACCTGCGGGAACTGAAACGATGTTATTTTTATTAGATAAAGTACTTAACGACCCAAATTACGCTTATTTATTAGATAAAATTACTCTTTCAATTGTTCCCATGGCGAATATTGACGGTTATGAAAAACTCGATCGATATGCTGCTAATGGATTGGATTTAAATAGAGATCAAGTGAAATTGATGTGTAAAGAAAGTAATTTCTTGAAAAAAGCATTTAGTGATTTTGGTGCAGAAGTAGCCGTTGATTTTCATGAATACCGTCCATTCAGAAAAGAATTCGGATTGTTAGGAACAGATGGAATTTGTTCCATTTATGATGCTATGTTTATGTATTCTGGTAACTTAAATCTGCCTCAAAATTTAAGAGATTATACGAAGAATGTTTTTGTGGGTAATGCCAAAAAAGTATTGGAGTCCAATAATTTTATTTTTAGAGATTACATCGCAAGTGTCAAACAAAATAATGAAGTACACTTTAATCAATGTACAACCGAAGCTAGATCGAGTACTACTTCGTATGCTTTGACCAATTGTATTTCGTCGCTAATTGAAATTCGAGGGGTAAACCTTCAAAAAACCTCTTTTAAAAGAAGAATAAATACTACTTTTTTAATTGCAACGTCTTTTCTTAAAACTGTTTTTGACGACGTTTCTAACATCAAAGAAGTATTGAAAATCTCTAATAATTCAAAACCGGAGAATTTAGTAGTAGTAGCCAATAAGCCACAAGAAACGCAAACCATTAGGGCAATTAGTTTAAAAGACAATTCCGAAATCTCTTTGGATGTTAAAGTCAATAATGCAATTAAATGTACTCCTATTTTAGAAAGAAAAAGACCTACTGCTTATTTAATTCTTCCAGAACAAAAAATTCTAGTTGATAAATTAATTATACTAGGATTAAAAGTGGATGAACTTTCTGAGGATAAAAAAATAAAAGTAGAATCGTATACGGTTACCTCTATTCGTGTCAATCCAGATGAAGAAGAGGGTTACAATGCTCAAAAAGCCGAAACAAGCCTTTCTGAAACAGAAAAGTCTTTCCCTAAAGGAACATTTATTGTCTATTTGGATCAAAAAAATGCGAAGATGGCTACCGAAGTTTTGGAGCCGGAAAGCGAAAATGGGTTTGTCAAATTTGAAACCCTAAAAGTTATAAAAAATCAAGAATTACCAATTTATAGATACTTAAATAATGAAAAAATATAACACAACAATGAAATTAAAAGGAATTGCAACCGCTATAATTATATTGATAGCATATTCAAGTTCGGCTCAAGTTGAAATAAAAACGGAATCAAAAGAATTCCAGTTGGGTGACGGATTAGGTTTTAATGTTAATGATGGCGACTATAAATTCAGTATTAGTGGATTTATTCAAGGAGCGTATAAATATGAAAAAACAGACGGCTCCGATGCTAATAATTACATGAATGCTAAGAATACGTTTTTGTCTATTTCTGGAAGTATGTACAAAGAAAAAGTATCCTTTCTATTGCAAAATAATTTCAGTAATGGAAAACCGCTTTTGGATGCTTGGGTGGCTTACTCCCCGACTTCAAAAATGAAAATTAGTTTTGGGCAAAAGCAAACCTTCACTAATAATAGAGAAATGACATATTATGAAGACAAACTTCAATTTGTAGATCGTGGAATTTTTAGTTCCGAATTCAGTAACACTGGACGAGAATTTGGTGTTTTTTTTGAAACCCAATTGGGAAACAAATCTTTCATAGTTAAGCCAAAACTTGCTATTACCTCTGGCGATGGAGTTAATTCTTTTGGAGCCAATTCAATTGATGTAGATAAAGGAGGATTAAAATATGGCGGACGAATCGATTTTCTTCCATTAGGTAATTTCAAACCAGGTAACGACGGTTATATTGCAGATTTATTGCACGAAGACAAAATAAAAATTCTTGCAGGAGCGGCTTTTAGTTATAACAACGGAGCCAGTAATAAAGTGGGAGAAGGCCACGGTGATTTTGTATTTTACGATAGTAATTTCAAGCAAAAATTACCAGATTATAGAAAATCATATGGTGATATTCTAATTAAATATAAAGGATTTTCATTTTTAGGAGAATATGTAAGTTCATCCGCTTTATCTCTTGAGGGCACTTTTATAAATTCTACGGCTACTGTACCGTTATTTATGACAGAAATTAGTAACTATTTGGCTTTAGGAAATGGCTATAATATTCAAGGTGGTTACGTTTCTAAATCAGGACTTTCACTGGATTTTAAATATGAAAAATTAACTAAAGAATTTAATAAAGCTTCTTCTTTATTATCCAATCAAGATGCAATTACAGTTGGAATAACTAAATATTTAAAAGGAAATAATTTAAAAATTCAATCATCAGTTTCTACTAGAAATAATGAACAATTTAATGCTACTTTAAACGCCAATGAAAAAATAAAAACTGCAACAGTGCAATTGAGCTTTCAAGTAGTTTTTTAATTCCTATATAATCAACTCTATGAATTTCAATTCCAAAACTAAAAAATTAGTTTATTCAATACTTACCAATCTAACCTTTTGGGTTTTAATCGCAATTTTGATTGGTGTTTTCGTAGGGCATTATACCCCAGACACCGGGGTTCAAATGAAGGTTGTTGGCGATGGATTTATTAGTATCATAAAACTTTTTATTGTTCCAATAATATTTCTAACCATTGTATTGGGAATTGGAGGAATGGGCGATTTGAAAAAAGTCGGTCGAATTGGGGTAAAATCATTGCTGTATTTTGAATTAGTTTCAACATTAGCTTTAGCTATTGGAATAGTTGTTGGCTATTTAGCACAACCTGGAAAAATTGACAAGACTGGTTTAGACATTCAAGACGCAAGTAAATATACTCAAAGTTCGGGTGAAGGATTTAATTGGGTTTCTTTTTTCATGAGCAATTCTACACTTCAAGTTTTAATTGTTGCAATTATTGTAGGTGTTTTATTGAATTATCATTCTAAAAGAGAGAAAATAGTTGTCTTTTTATATAAATGTTCTAAGTTTGTTTTTAAAGCCCTAAAATATGTCATGTATCTAGCTCCAGTTGGTGCATTTGGGGGAATGGCTTACACAGTTGGAAAATTTGGATTACACACCCTAATTCCTCTAGGAAAATTAATGCTTACTGTTTATGTCACTATGTTTATTTTTATATTTCTTGTTTTGGGGGGTATATTAAAATATTATAAAATAAACATTTGGCATTTTATAAAATACATCAAGGAAGAACTGTTAATAGTTCTTGGAACTTCATCTTCAGAAGCGGCATTACCCAATTTGATGGATAAATTGGAAAAAATAGGATGCAGTAAATCGGTTGTGGGGCTTGTAGTTCCAACAGGATATTCCTTTAATCTCGATGGTACTTCTATCTATCTCTCTATGGCAATAATATTTTTAGCTCAATTGTACAATGTACATCTTTCCATAGGAGAAATTTTGACCATCATTGGACTATTAATGATAACTTCAAAAGGGGCTGCCGGGGTAACAGGAAGTGGTTTTATAGTGTTAGCATCAACACTTACAGCAATTCATAAAATACCTTTAGAAGGATTAGCTTTTTTATTAGGTGTCGATAAATTTATGAGTGAAGCTAGAGCAATTACCAATTTTATTGGAAATGGAGTGGCAACTATTGTAATATCAAAAAGTGAAGGTGAATCCATACATCTATAGACAACAATGGAAATTTTAACTTAATAAATTGTTGCATTATTCTGTTTTTCTTCGATTATATAAATATACTATTGTTTATAAAGTAAATTAATTCCAGAATCCATCACTCCATTTAACTTCAGTTAAAATTCCTAATGACCACAACCACTAAATTCCTAAATCAAATCACGTTTGATTAATGATTTAGTAGGTATTCTAATTTTTTCAATTTTATTTAAAGGGTTTATAGAAACCAATACTGTCGCCTGTAAAAAATAAAAATGCCGCCAAAACTACAAGGATAAATAATTATTTTAAAAAATAATGTCATAAATCAATACTTCATATCGTTTTTTAATGCGTTGAATTATTAGTTGATTCGTAAATTTGCACCATAATAAGTTATGATAAGTATAATATTAATATAAAAATACCATTAAATCGATTAATTTTTAAAAATATAAGAAGTTGTGGTAAAGCTAAATTTATATAGCAAACCAGAAACACACCCTATTGAAGAAATTATGAAATCTTATATCAGGGTTAAAAAATGAATTTATTTTTTTAGATTATAAAAGTTTGATGTTTTCAATTATTGTATAAATTACATTTGGAAGCAAGATTTATAATAATTTTACTTTATAGATTCTTTTTTTCTAGATTTTGTTTAAAAGAAAGAAACTATTGTGTTAAAATAAGAAAATAATGAAATCTAGAATTATTACTTTTCAAAACTAAGAAACACGACGTGTTAGAAAAAGTAAAGATAATTAGAGGCAGGTTATTGTTCTCTATTATTTGATGCCATATAAAGATAGTTAGTTAAGTTAAGTTAAGTTAAATGCCATTCAAGTTTATTTTTTTAAAAGCATTTGGTTAGTATACGCTTTTACCCAATAAAGCAGCAATTGTATGTAAGTTGAGGGACCTATTGTAGCAATTGTGTACTAACCATTTGTTTTTATCAAAATATTTAAAATACAAAATTATTTTAAACATGAAGTTATTTCAAAAAAACAAATTAAGAAAATTATATTCTGAAAAAGAACAAAATGAGATTCGCAACTTTCATGTTATGTTATTAAAAATGAAAAAAAAACGCCCTCACTTAAAAGAAATTCGGTTAATTAACCTTATATATCCCGATCAAAATATTATTTTTAAATAATTAACTTATAGCTTTAGAAATTACAAAAAAACAGCTAAATAATCAAGCTGTTTTTTTTAAATTGCAATTATTAATACCAATCATTGTGCATTCTCCGTTCCCCAATATACAACATAATCCCTAAAGTGATATTATAATGATTCCCAACTGTTGGAACAAAATCAGGAGAAATTAATGAACCATCAAATCTATAATGTTGCTTAAAATTAAACACAGATGAAAAATCTAAAAATAAAGCTGTGCGATCGCTAATTTTATACTGTGGAGTAAACCCAATTACCGCCGAACCTAATTGCTCAGTAACCTGCAAATTTTTTATTGTTGATCTAGTATAACCCACTCCAGCATGAGTCAACAATCCAAAATTCTCATTTGTTATTTACAATAAATCCAAATCTTTACCTAAGTTATATACCAATTGAGCTCCAAATCTATTGAAATAAGTACCCGAAAAAATATCATTATTGTCAACAAATCGATCGTTAACATACTCTACTCTAACTCCAAATTTTTCCGAAAACATATATCTCCCACCAATATTAATATGATTCAAACTAGAAAAATTTGAATTAGTAGCAGATAAAAAGGGCTGAACAGGACTAGTGTATCCCGAAGAAAATTCCAATGAAAGATTATTATAATTCGATTGTGCGAAAATGGAAGTTGAAATTAAGAAACAAAATGAAATAAATCTATTCATTGAATTTTGATTTTAATAAAGTACAAATATGCTAATAATATATTAGTTTAATTAATATTTTTTTATTTTATTTATTGTTCACAACTTAATTTCTTTGGGCGTGCCCTCGTTTAGTCATTGCGAGGTTTCGAAGCAATCTGCGTTACACTCGGTCGCGCTGTTCGTTACAATCTTTGTTGCGCTTCGCTCCACAAAGGATTTCCACTGCCATCGCTCACGCAAAACAAATGCGTTTTTATTACTATTATTGCTTTTATTTTATTATTGTTTTATTATTCCATCTCCTCTCCCTCTCCTTTGGAGAGGGCTGGGGTGAGGACAAAAAAATAAGCCTTGTCTTTTCAGACAAGGCTTACTAAAGACCCGAGGCGATAGCCGAACACGTCGTTCCAATAAAAAAAAGAACCCCAGCTTAAAAAGCTGGGGTTCCATAAAGAAAGGCGACGACATACTCTCCCACAAATTGCAGTACCATCTGCGCAGGCGGGCTTAACTTCTCTGTTCGGGATGGGAAGAGGTGAGCCCCGCCGCAATAACCACCTTAAGGTTGTTGT
>Ga0164295_10000773_pt1 | contig 26631 bp, 24 predicted proteins | sample GEODES006metaG_FD_111798 | JGI IMG/M metagenome (GOLD analysis project Ga0164295, IMG submission 111798) | Oligotrophic lake water microbial communities from Sparkling Lake, Wisconsin, USA - GEODES006 metaG | ecosystem: Environmental > Aquatic > Freshwater > Lake | place: USA: Sparkling Lake... | reverse complement strand
TCTTCGCCATTCAGTTCATTCTGGGTGGCGCAGGGCAGTGCAACATCGCAAGCCACACCCCAGGGCCGCGCGCCGCCGCCATGGAAGGTCGCGCCCTTGAATTCGTTCACATATTCCGAAATCCGGCCACGCTTGACGTTCTTCAGTTGCTTCACCCAATCGATCTTGTCCTGGGTGATGCCGTCCGGATCGTGGATGAAGCCTTCGGAATCCGAAAGCGTCAGCACCTTCCCGCCCAGTTGCACGATCTTTTCAGCGGCGTGGGTGGCGACATTGCCCGAACCGGAAATCACCGCGCTCTTGCCGGCAACATCATTGCCCTTCGACGTCAGCATGTTCTGCAGGAAATAGACCGCGCCATAACCCGTCGCCTCGGTGCGGATCAGGCTGCCGCCCCATTCCAGCCCCTTGCCGGTCAACACGCCGGTGAACTGGTTGGTGATGCGCTTGTATTGGCCGAACATGTAACCGATCTCGCGGCCGCCCACGCCGATATCGCCGGCCGGCACGTCGACGTCGGCGCCGATATGACGATAAAGTTCGGTCATGAAGCTCTGGCAGAAGCGCATGATTTCATTGCTGCTCTTGCCCTTGGGGTTGAAATTGCTGCCGCCCTTGCCGCCGCCCATCGGCAGGCCGGTGAGCGCGTTCTTGAACGTCTGTTCAAAGGCCAGGAATTTCAGCACGCTTTCGGTGACCGACGGGTGGAAGCGGATGCCGCCCTTGTACGGGCCGATGGCGTTGTTGTTCTGCACACGCCAGCCGCGCTGCACGCGCACATTGCCCTTGTCGTCTTCCCAGCATACCCGGAAGCTGATCACCCGGTCCGGCTCGGCAATGCGGCGCAGGATCTGCGCTTCGTGATACTTCACCTTGTCGGCCATGAACTCGAAAATATCTTCGGCGACTTCGGTAACGGCCTGCACGAATTCCGGCTGGCCGGGATTGCGCCGCTTCACGCCGGAAATAAAGCCTTCCAGATCGACATGTTCAGAATTGGCCATGGTCTCCCCCCCCTTGAAACTCAACTGTTTCCACGTTTGGCAACCCCGGCCGCATTCCCCCGGACAGCCAGACTCAAGTAGTGTAACAGAATGTCGCAGGGGCAAAAGCCAAATTTTACTGCTTCTTCCACCAAGATGGTGGCCGCCGCCAGTTTGGCGAAACTTCAGCGTACGGCCAGCAATTCCACTTCGAACAGCAAGGTGGAATTCGGCGGGATGACATCGCCGCCGCCCGCTTCGCCATAGCCGGCCTGCGGCGGCACGATCAACGTGCGGGTGCCGCCCACCTGCATGCCGGCGACGCCTTCATCCCAGCCCAAGATCACCTCGCTGGCGCCCAGGGTGAAGACAAAGGGCTGGCCGGTGTCGCGCGAACTGTCGAACTTCTTGCCCTTGCCGCCATCGATGAACAGCCAGCCGGTGTAATGCACCGCGACCATGCGGCCGGGTTCCGCCACCGCGCCCGAACCAATCTTGCGGTCGATGGTGCGGGTGCCGCCGGGCAGCACGGCAGCGGCCGGTGCCGGGGCTTGCGCCAGGGCCGGGCTGGGAACGGCACTTGCGGCGAGCAGCATCGCAAGCATCATCTGGGCGGTCAGGGATTTCATCTTGGCTCCTTTGGCGTGCCGCTTCCCTGCCGTCACGAGGGTGACGGTGCAAGCCCCAGGCGTTGCCGCAGAAAGCCGATCACGCGCCGTTCGGCCTCCTTGCCGGGGCCAGCGTCGGGCAGATGCACGGTCAGCACCGAATGCGGGGCCATGCCGGTGCCAGAGCGGGCATCGGCGTCATCAAGTTCGATCGTCTCCACCCGGCCGGGAAATTCGCGCTCAAACCTGCGAAACCGCGCATCGGGCACCAGCTTGTCGGATTTGTAGCGCAGCGCCAGCAGCGACAGATCCTCAGCCTCGAAGCGGCGGCGCGCGCAGGCGATTTCGGCCGACGTGCAATCGATGCTTCCCGTGCCGGCACCGCGGATCGGCAGGCTGGGCTGGCTGAGCACCGGTGCGATCACGGCAGGTTCCGTCATCATGGCCAGTGCAAAACCGCCCGTGAAGCACATGCCAATCGCGCCCACCCCCGGCCCGCCACATTCGGCATGCGCCTGTGCCGCCAGCGCCCGCAGCCAATCGACGATGGGTGAGGACCGGCCATCGGACCAGACCGAAAATTCCCGCCTGATGCAGATGTTGAGGAACAACTGCTTCACCGCCGCGGCCTTGGTTGGCACCGAACCGGGCGTGCCGAACAGGCTGGGGCAGATCACCGTCATCCCGGCCGCCGCCAACCGGTCGGCAAAATCAATCACCAGCGTGTGCAGCGCGGGCACTTCGTGGATGACGATCACGGCCGGGCCTGAACCGCGACGATAGACCGGGCGGGTGTAGGGGCCAGCGGTGAAGTGGCTGAGGCTGTAATCGGATAAGGGCATGATGCGATGGTGCGGCGGCGCGGCGCGGGGCGCAAGGGGTGGTTTGCGCAGGTGGACCTTGTGCGCGGCGGGGAGCGCACGGCTCCCCTCCCGCTCGCGGGAGGGGCTGGGGGTGGGGCTGATGCTTAGGGAACCATGCCCCAGCTGGGACGATCGAAGCGAGGACGCGGTGTTTGCACATGTCGTTTGCGGCCGGCGGCAAAGCCGCCGAGTCCGCTTGGCATTTAAAAAAATAAGGAAGCAGGAGCGTGGCAGAGCCACGCCGTCGAAGCTGTTCTGCCGGCCTGAGGGCCGTCAGCCAGCCCGGCCGGCCTTGCGCGAGTCGCGTGCCAAGGCTGCGCCTTGCCACCACGCCGCGCAGCGGCGTGGTGGGTCCTTCGGGACTTGAACCCGAAACCTACCGCTTAAAAGGCGGTCGCTCTGACCGATTGAGCTAAGGACCCAGAACCACGTGTCGTCACGCGCGGGGCCGCCCTTTAGGGCGAAGCAGCCGCGCACGCAACTGTCTTGCCGTCAGCCGCGACACCGGGTGCCGCCAGCCGGGCGCCACCGCCACCAGCGGATCGAGCACGAACCGCCGGCGCGCCAGTTCCGGGTGTGGAACCCGCAAGTCCCGCCCGCGCAGCACCACGCTGCCGGCTGCAATGATGTCCAGATCGAGCGCCCGATCCCCCCAGCGCCGCCCACTTCGCCGTCCGAAATCGCGCTCCATGCCCTGCAACAACGCCAGCAGTGCCGGCAGGCTGCCCGGCCACGCCAGCGCCGCCACCGCATTGGCATAGCGCCGCGTGCCCGGCCCCAACGGCGCCGTGGCGAGGATCGGCGATGTCGCCACCACGCCGGGCAACGCGGCCATCGCCGCGCGCAGCACGCCGGCCGGGCGGCCGAAACGGCCGTGGCAGCGGTTTGATCCGATGGCGACATGCACGATTGCCATATTGGCCCAAGTCCCTACAGCCTGCGACCATGACTGACGAGACAATTGGCGAAACCCCTTTCCCCGGCACGCCGCCCACCGATTGCCCCTTGTGCCCGCGCCTGGTCGCCTATCGCGCCGAACAGCGGCTGCGCCACCCCGGCTGGTGGAACGCGCCGGTGCCGCCGCTGGGCGATGCGCAGGCCAGAATGGCGATCGTCGGCCTCGCCCCCGGCCTGAAAGGCGCCAATCGCACCGGCCAGCCCTTCCACGGCGACGATGCCGGCAAATTGCTGTTCGCCACGCTCGCCGAACTGGGGCTGGCGACCGAAACGCCGGAACGGTGGGATGTGCCCGGCCTGTTCATCACCAACGCCGTGGCCTGCGCCCCGCCGGGCAACCTGCCCGAAACGGGCGAGAAACACGCCTGCCGGGCATTCCTCGCCACGCAACTGGCCGCCCTGCCCGGCCTGAAGGTGGTGGTTGCCCTGGGCGAAACCGCGCACCAGGCCGCGATCAAGGCAATCGGCGGAAAATTGCCCAAATATCGTTTCGGGCACGGGGCAGTGCACAAATTGCCATCGGGCGTGCTGCTGGTGGACAGCTATCATCCAAGCCGTCTGAATCTGAACACCGGCACCATCACGCCGGAGATGTTGCGCGACGTGCTGGCTGCAGCGGCGAAGCTTGTCACCGTCACGGGGTAAGACTATCTTACCGACATGAACCCAATTGTGACATTGTCGTCAGAAGGCCAGCTGGTCATGCCGAAAACGGTGCGGGATCGGCATGGCTGGAAATCCGGCGATCGGTTTCAGGTGATCGATGCCGCCGGCGCGGTGCTGCTGCGGGCGCTTTCCAAGGCGGCAGCAGGTTCATCTGCTGAAATGATCTTTGCTGAAATCGATGCAGTTGTTGCGGCGATTCAGCCTGTCGCCATGTCCGATACAGATGCCATTGCCATCGTCGCCGATCGGCTTGCGGCGGCCGATGCCGCCACGCGCCGCACTTGACGCGGCTGATTGCCTGACATGTTGCGGGCGCTTGATACCAATATCATCTTGCGTGCCCTGCTGAATGATGACCCAGCCCAATCCCCACAGGCACGCAGCATCCTGTCTGGCGAAACCCTGCTGCTCAGCACTGTTGCGCTGGAAGCGTTTTGGGTGCTCAGCGTGCCCAAGCGATTCTCCCGGTCAGAAGCGGCGAACCTGCTGATGAAACTGATGCAGTTGCCGGGCATGGTCGTGCCCGACAGGGAGGCCGTTGAATTCGCCCTCACCACGGCCGCCGAAGGCGCCGATTTCGCCGACATGCTGCATCTGGCCCTATCGCGCGGTGCTGACATGTTCACCACCTTTGATCGCGGCATCGCGCCCTTCGCCGATGGCGCGCCGGTGCCGGTCGAAACGCTTCAGACCTGAAACCGCGTATCGAGCCAAGCCAGCACAGGCACCCGGTGCTGCGTATCAGATGTCCTGCGCCAACCGCCCATAAAGCTCCGGCCGGCGATCGCGGAAAAAGCCGAAGGCGGCGCGGTGCCGGGCGGCGAGATCGAGATCGAAGGTCGCCTGAACGACACCCGGCGTCGCATCATCAAGATCCGCCACGATGTCGCCGCGCTGATCGCAGGCAAAGCTGGTGCCGTAAAATGTCTGCGCGTGCGGTGTGCCGGCTTCTTCGGTGCCGATGCGGTTGCAGGCCAGCACTGGCACGACATTCGATACCGCATGGCCGACCATCGCGCGCCGCCACAACCGCCGCGTGTCCAGCGACGGATCATGCGGTTCCGTGCCGATGGCAGTGGGGTAGAGCAGCACCTCGGCGCCCATCAGCATCATGGCGCGCGCGGTTTCGGGATACCATTGGTCCCAACAGATGCCGACGCCGATCACGCCATGCTTCGTCGGCCACACCTTGAAACCGGTGTTGCCGGGCCGGAAATAGAATTTCTCCTCATAACCCGGCCCATCGGGGATGTGGCTCTTGCGATAAATGCCCATCACATTGCCGCCATCGTCGATCATCGCCAGGCTGTTGTAATGGTGCGGGCCGTCCTTCTCGAAGAAGGAGCACGGAATATGGGTGCGCGTCTCCAGCGCCACCTCGCGCATCGCCGCCACTGCCGGATGCCGATCCAGTGGCATGGCATTGGCAAACAGGCCTTCATCCTCATGCCGGCAGAAATAATGGCCTTCGAACAATTCCGGCGGCAGCACGACCTGCGCGCCAGCCGCGGCGGCTTTGCGCGCGGCGGCGGCCGTCATGGCGATATCGGCGTCACGCTGGCCGGAAAAGGCCAGTTGCAAGCCGGCGATGGTGATGAGGCGGGTCATGGCGGCGATCTAGCGCGTGATTGTGGCGCGGGGAAGACCGACCAACCCGTCTCCCTTCAAGGGAGAGGGAGGGGCCCGCCGCACAGCGGTGGGAGGGTGAGACTATGCGCCAGTTCCGCAATGCGTGAACCCGTCGCGGCCTGTCCTACACGGCCTGCACCTGTCATGATGGCCTTGCTGGCTGATCATCGACAGACGGCAGATTTTACGAAGATTCGTGCAATTTCAAGGCTGAATCCCGGCGGATTCGTCCAATGTGTCAAAACTCCAGACCGAATTCCTGCATCCGGAGGCTCTTTCTCATTCAAATGTACGGAAGCGATCCGGCGCAGACCGGTGCAGCTGTCACGCTGCGGATTCCCCCTCCCCCCGGATCAAGTCCGGGGCAGGCTCCGGGGCAGAAGGACTATTTCGGCTGCTGCTGGGTGATGCAGTGGAAGCTGCCGCCGCCGGTCAGGATATGGTCCGCCCGCATGCCCAGCACCTCGCGGTCCGGGAACAGCGCGGCAATCGCCTTCACCGCGTCCTCATCGCTGGCCGTGCCATACAAAGGCACCACCACCACGGCATTGGCGATGTAGAAATTCATGTGGCTGGCCGGCACGATCTTGCCGTCTGCCTCCACCCGCCCCGGTGACGGGATGGGCACGATGTCCAGGCCGAATTCGCGGGCACGATCGGCGGCATCTTCATACACATCGGCGTTCGGATCATCGCGCCCCGCCGCCACCGGCAGCGCCAGCCGGCCCGGCGCCACGAAGCGCGCCAGATTGTCGACATGGCCGTCGGTGTGATCGTTCAGCAGGCCCTCGCCCAGCCACAGCACCCGATCAATGCCCAGATCGCGGCGCAAATGGCTTTCCACCTCGATCCGGTCCATCCGGGGGTTGCGGTTGGGGTTGAGCAGGCATTGTTCGGTGGTCACCGCCAGCCCGGTGCCGTCGCAATCGATGGCGCCGCCTTCCAGCACCCAGCCATGGCGGGCGAGCGGCACCCCGGCGGCCTTGGCGACAAACGCCGCAACGCCATCATCGCCGGGCAGATCATATTTGCCGCCCCAGCCGTTGAAACGAAACCCCGCCGCCGCCGCGCCGACCGGGGAGGCCATGAACAACGGCCCGGTATCGCGCAGCCAGATATCGCCAAAGCCATAATCATGGATGCGCACATCGGCATCGGCCAGCAACGCCTCGGCCCGCGCCCGCGCTTCGGCATTGGCCACCAGCAGTTCGACCCGCTCACCGCGCGCCACCGCGCGCGCCATCGCGGCAACTTCCTCTTGCGCCGGGGCGAGATCATCCTCCCACAGGTCGGCGGCGCTGGGAAACGCCGTCCAGGTCGCGGCGTGCGGCATCCATTCGGCGGGCTGGCGGGCGGTCATTGGCGCGTGCTCATCATGGCTGCTGCTTGCCGGAACCTGTGGCGCGACGCAACGGCAGCGTTATGGGGCAGCGTTATGGGGCAGCGTTATGGGGCAGCCTGTTGAGACCGGCAGCGATCCTGCCATATCAAGAGCCGGCCGGAGGCTATTCCTTGAACCCCGCCCGGCTCTGGTCGCGGATGCTGCGGAACTCGCTGCCCGGCAGCCAGTTCGGCCAATCCTTGCCATCGGCCAGTTCGTGGCCGAATTCGGCAAACAGCGTCAGATCCTGCACCACGCCGCCCCAATCCCAATTCGGATCATATTCGTCGGACGGCTGATGGTAACGATGATCGACATAATCATTGGCAGCCGCCGCAGCCGCGCCTTTCGGCTTGCCGATCAGCTCGCCGCCGCCGATGGCCATCAGCATCGGCACCCCCAGCTTGGCCAGGCTGAAATGGTCGGACCGGAAATAACGGCCCTTTTCCGGTGAGGCTTCCGGTACCAGCCGGCGGCCTTGCACGGCCGCCAGCCGCGCCGCCATCGCCTCCAGCTCCGATCGCCCGGCCCCGGCAATCGTCAGGCCATCATGGGCACCGTAAAACCCAAGAATATCCATGTTGACGCCGCCCACCGTCTTGCCGAGCGGAAACAGCGGATGTTCGGCATAATATCGCGAACCGAGCAGCCCAGCCTCTTCCAGCGTCCAGGAAACGAACAACATGGACCGCTCCGTCCGCGGTGCCTTGGCCAGCGCCCCGGCCAGCGCCAGCACCCCGGCGGTGCCCGAGGCATTATCGAGCGCGCCGTTGCAGATATCATCGCCCGTTGCGTCGGCCTTGCAGCGGCCGACATGATCCCAGTGCCCCGAAAACAACACCACTTCGTCAGGGCGCTTGGTGCCCGGCAGGATGCCCACCACATTGTGGGAGAGCAACCGTTCCACCTTGTTGTCGGCGTCAAGCGACGCGGTCAGCTTCGTCGGGACGGCACGGAAACCCTTGATCTTCGCCGCCGCCTCCAGCGCCGTCAGATCGAGGCCGGCCGCCGCAAGCACCCGGCCTGCCGCGGCCTTGGTGATCCAGCCTTCATAGTGCAGCGCCGGCGCGCCATTCGGCCCATGATCCAGATCCAGCGCCGGCCGCCCGACGCTGGTGCCGATCACACCCCAGGGATAGCCGGCCGGTTCTTCATCATGGATGACCAGCGCGGCCGCCGCCCCCTGGCGCAGCGCTTCTTCGTATTTGTAGGTGAAGCGGCCATAATAGGTGATGGCCCGGCCTTCGAATGGCCCGGCGTCCTTCCCGGCGGCCGGCGTCTGCCAATCCGGATCATTGACCAGCACGAGCACGGTCTTGCCGCGCACATCCAGCCCGGCATAATCGTTCCAGCCGCGTTCCGGCGCGACAATGCCATAGCCGACGAACACGATATCGGAGGCGTCCACTGCAATCCGCGGCTGCGCCCGCAGGCTCTTCACCGCCACATCGCTGTTCATCGCCAGCGACAGCGGCGCAGCGCCGCCTGCGATACGGATCGGCGCGGCGGGATCGGTGGTGATCGCCACCAACGGCACCGGTTGCAGCCATTGGCCGTTGTTGCCGGGCTTCAATCCGATCGCCGCCATGCGCTGGGCGAGATAGGCGATGGTCTTGGCCTCCCCGGCGGTGGCCGGCGCGCGCCCTTCGAACTCGTCCGATGCCAGGGTCGCGATATCGCGCTTCATCTGCTGGACATCGATCTGCGGAGGTGGCGCCGCAGCGGTGAGCAGAGCCAGGAGGGGGATCAGGGTGCGCATGGTCAAAGTCTGCCAGCCTCGCCCGCCCGGCGCAATGGCCGCATCAGGGCAGGATCGGTGCCATGCTCTTGAAGCCCTGCGCCACGACATACCACTCGCTCGAACCCTTGCGACTGGCTGGCGGCTTCACGTGCTTTACAACGGTGAAATGCTGCCGCAGCGCCGCCGTCAGTTGCCCGTCACCGCCGCCGGCCAGCACCTTGGCGACAAAGCTGCCACCCGGCCGCAGCAGCCGCGTCGCCATGTCGAGCGCCGCCTCGATCAGGCCCATGGTGCGCAGATGGTCGGTCATCTTGTGGCCGACCGTGTTGGCGGCCATGTCGCTCATCACCACATCGGCCGGCCCGCCCAGGGTGGCGAGGATCAGTGCCTCGCTGTCATCGTCGGTAATGTCCTTCTGGAACAGATCGACCCCGGCCAGCGGCTCGATGGCGAGCAGGTCCATCCCCACCACCCGGGCCTTTGGCCGGCGTTCCTTCACCACCTGGCACCAGCCGCCCGGCGCCGCGCCCAGATCGACCACCCGCTCCACCCCGGCCAGCACATCGAATTGCTGATCAAGCTCCTTCAGCTTGAAGGCGGCGCGGCTGCGATAGCCCTGCGCCTTGGCCGCCGCGACATAGGGATCATTGAGCTGGCGTTCCAGCCAGCGTGTGGATTGCGGGCTGCGGCGCCGCGCGGTTTTCACCCGCACCTTGCCGCCGCGCGAGCGGCCATCGCCACCGGTCGGTTGACCACTCACTGCATGGGATCCTTCATCGCGGCATCCAGACGCCGTCGCGGGTCATCAGCGTGCGCAATATGCCTTCGCGAATGCCGCGATCGGCCACTTTGACGTCACCGCCCGGCCACCGCGTCAGGATGGCCTCCAGGATGGCGCAGCCGGCGACGATCAGTTCGGCACGGTCCGGCCCCACACAGGCGATGCGGGCCCGATCGGCCACGCTGCGCAGCCCGATCGACCGGCACAGCGCCGACAATTCGTTGTTCCCCACCGCGCAGCCATCCACCCGGCGCCGATCATAGCCAGGCAGGCCAAGCTGCACGCTGGCCAAAGTGGTGATGGTACCCGATGTGCCCAGCAACTGCACCGTGCCCACGCCCCGTTCGGTCAGGCGATTGGCAAAGCCCGCCAGCAGTGGCTGCACTTCGCCCAGCATGCGCTCATAGGCGGCCAGGCGGTCGTGCGCGTCCGGCCATTGCGGCTCGGTTTCAGCCAGGCTGACAACGCCCCACGGCATCGAGATCCAGTCGATGATTTCCGGCGGGCCACCGCCATCAGTGGCATCGCCAACCAGCATCAGTTCGGTCGATCCGCCGCCGATATCGAACACCAGCGCCGGCGGACCATCGGGATCGATCAGCACATGGCAGCCCAGCACCGCCAACCGCGCCTCTTCGGCCGGGCTGATCACATCAAGCGCGATACCGGTTTCGGCATAGACACGCTCGACAAAGGCCAGGCCATTGCTGGCGCGGCGACAGGCTTCAGTGGCGACATTGCGCGTCAGCCGCACATCACGCCGCGCCAGCTTCTCCGCGCAGGCGGCCAGCGCTGCCACCGTGCGGTCCATGGCGGCGTCGGACAGGCGCCCGGCCTCCATCAGGCCTTCCCCCAGCCGCACCACCCGGCTGTAGGCATCCACCACGGTAAAGCCATCCGGCGATGGGCGCGCGATCAGCAACCGGCAATTGTTGGTGCCCAGATCCAGCGCGCCATAGGAACGCCCGCGCTTGGCCACCGTGGCACCGTTGCGCGGCAGCGGCCCGCTGCGCGGCGCTGCCGGTTGTCGGCCGCCGGGTGGGGCCGACGGGCCGGGATCAATCCCGGCAAAATCAGTTCGGGCCGGCATCGGCAAGTCCAGTCAAGAATTTTCCCGTCTTGGCCGATGACCATCAATCTTGATGGGCATCGCGTCGCAACGGAACCTGCCACCAAGCTAACCACTTCACCCCACAAACGCAAATCCGCCCAACGGCAGAGCGAACCGTGCAGGAGTTGACCGACAGACCACCCGGCGCTAATGCCCTCCCTCTGGCCATTGCCCTGTCGTCTAAAGGTAAGACTCCGGTCTCTGACACCGTTAATCGAGGTTCGAATCCTCGCGGGGCATCCAGCCGCTTTCCAGCGTAATCTATGAAGCGGCGCGCTCGTCACTTTGGGTAGAATCCGCCACTCGCCCGGCGGCTGCGATAGCGACTAGACAGACTGTGCCAGGTGGGCCTGCCCAATCATCGCCCCCCGCGACCGTGGCATTGCCGCCTCCCCCGCGCCAATGCCTGATGCACAATCGCATCGGCGGCGCTCACCTGGTTCCAAGTTCGAAAAGCCGCCGGCTCTGCGCAGCGCTCGGGCAGCGGCGTCAGCCGAAGCCGATTGCGGCTGGATCGGCAAACATCACCAGGCGCGCCAGTTCGGGCAACGACCGGCAACCGCTGCGGCGCATGATTTCGGCGCGGTGATTTTCAACGGTGCGCTGGCTCAGGTCCAGATCGGCGGCGATGTTCTTGCTGGGGTGGCCCTGCAGCACCATGGCCATCACCTGACGCTGCCGCACGGTCAGCTTGGTAAGCCGGCCCAGCGCAGCGGCACGCTCTGCCTCGGCGGCGTTGCGACCTTCGCCACTGGCCAACGCGCGGCGGATGCTCTCGACGATCTGTGTCCCGCTGACCGGCTTTTCAATGAAATCGATCGCGCCGGCGCGCATCGCTGCGACGGCGGTGCCAATATCGCCGCGCCCGGTGATCAGGATGGTGGGTGGCAGCGTGCCGGCCGCTTTCAGGCTCTTGAGCAAATCCATGCCGCTTTCGCCCGGCAGGCGCACATCGATCAGCAGACAGCCCGCCCTGTCCGGATGCCAGTTGGCGCGGAAATCCTCCGCCGACGCGTGCAACCGGATCGGCAGGTCTGCGGCCGACAACAGCAATCCCAGTGCGCGCAGCAGCGAAGGATCGTCATCGATCACATGCACGATATTCTGGGTGGCCGTGGTGGCCGGGTTGGTCGGCACCACCACCGCATCCGGCGCCTGGCGGCCCAGCAGCCCGGCAATGGCGCTGCGCAGCTCTGTCGGCCGCACCGGCTTCGACAAACGCACCACGTCGTGGGCCACAAAGCGCACCAGCGTGTCGATGGAGATATCGCCCGTCAGGATGATCACCGGCAGATTGCGGCCACTGGTCTGGTGTACCGACGTGCGCAGGGTCCGCGCCAGCTCCAGCCCGTCACGACCGTCGGCCAGGCGGAAATCCGAAATGACCAGGTCGGGCGCGGTGGGCAGCAGCGCTGCCAGCGCCTCAGCCTGATCGCGAGCCGTTGTTACGTTGTGGCCATCGTCACGCAGCATCAATTCCAGCAATTCCAGCAACTGCGGGTCGTCATCGATCACCAGGATGCGCGATCCGGTCGGCGGCGGCGATGGCAACGCGGCCACCGCCGGCATAGCATTGGTGCCGCTGGCCGGAACAGCGGCTGCATCGGTTGGCGCCAATGGCACGCTGATGCTGAAAACCGATCCACGGCCAACGCGGGAACGCAGGCTGACATGGTGGCCCAGAAGTTCGGCCATGCTGCGCACGATCGCCAAGCCAAGGCCGAGCCCGCGGCTGCGATCATCCGCGGCCGGGCCAAGCTGATGATAAGGCTGAAACACCGCTTCGAATTTTTCGGGCGGGATGCCGATGCCCGTGTCCCACACTTCGATCAACACCTGATGGCCGCGCCGCCGTGCGCCAACCAACACCCCGCCGCGCGCGGTATATTTCAGCGCATTGGCCACCAGATTCTGCAGGATCGTCGCCAGATGCCGCCCGTCGGACACGATGGTCAGTCCGGACCGCACCCAGCGCAGCCTGAGCCCCGTCGCGTCGGCCTGCAACGCCAGCCCCTGCACGGTTTCGCGCAGCAGATCATCCAGCACAACACTGCCTGCATCAATGGTCACGGCGCCGGCTTCGATGCGATTGATATCCAGCATGCTGTCCAGCATCGCCGCCATGGCATCGAGCGTGCGATCAACGCGGGACAACAGGCTTCGGCATTCCGGGTCGGTCACCTTGTGGGACAAGAGTTCCTGCATCAGCACCAGGGCCTGCAGCGGCTGGCGCAGATCGTGGCTGGCTGCCGCCAGGAATCGCGACTTGGCGAGATTGGCGGCCTCGGCCACCTGCCGCGCCTCTTGCAAGGCGGCCGAACTGCGCTTGAGATCGGTGATGTCGGTATAGGTGATGATCGCGCCTTCGATCTGCTGATCGTGGCTGCGATACGCCAGCACGCGCCGGCAATAACAGATGCCGGCCGACGATTCGACCTCGCGTTCAATGGGCGGCGCGCCGCTGCGCACGCGGGCCATGTCGAGATCGAGCTGCGGATCAGGCGTGAACGGCGCCAGATCGGCCAGCGGCCGGCCAATATCGCCGGGCAGCATATTGAACAGGGCGCGCGTTGCGGGCGTGAAAAACCGGATCTGGCCATCCATGTCCAGGAAGATGGTCGCGACATCGGTGCTGTACAGGATGTTCTGCAGATCGTCCGAAGTCGTGCGCTGCCGATCGATGGTTTCCTGCAACTGACCATTCAGCGCGACCAGTTCCTCGTTCAAGGATTGCAGTTCTTCCTGCGAGGTGATCAGTTCTTCGTTTGCGGCCTGGAAATCCTGGTTGCGCAACAAGGTGTCGGCATGGATGGCCATGCGTTCGACATCGGCCTCTTCGGGATGCAGGCTGGTGGCGGCCATATCGGCGCGAATGCTCGCCAGTTCGGTTTCCAGCGCTTGCAACCGCGCCGACGGCAGGCTTGGCAAAGGCCGTGTCGCCGGCAACTGGGCCACGCCCGGAAATCCAGCCGGCGTGGCGCCGGCGGCGGCCGCGGCCGCGGCCACAACCGGCCAGTTGCCGGGATTGCGCCGGTACAATTGCGCATCCTTGGAAACCAGGGTGAACGGTGATCCGGCAGTGCGCCCAGCGACGGGCCAGACGTTGGGCACCGCTTCGGCGCTGCCGAGCAGCAGCAGGCCGCCAGGCCGCAGCGCGAAATGGAACAGGCTGAAGGTGCGGGCCTGGGCGGCCGTCTGCAAATAGATCAGCAGGTTGCGGCAGACCACCATGTCGATGCGCGAAAATGGCGGATCGGTAAGCAGATCGTGGACGGCAAACACCACCGACGCCTGCAAGCCCGGCCCGATCCGCCAGCCATCGTCTTCGGCTGTGAAGAAGCGTTTGAGGCGCTCTTCACTGATATCGGCCGATATGCTGCCGGGATAAAGGCCGCGCCGCGCGGTGGCGATCACATCGGGATCGAGATCGGTGGCGAACAACTGCAATTTCAGCGTGGACTTGCTGCGCGACAGTTCTTCCTGCACCAGCATTGCCAGCGACCAGGCTTCTTCGCCGCTGCTGCATCCAGCGCTCCACAGCCGCAGAGGCCCGTCGCCGCTATGGGTGCGCACCAGTTCCGGGATCGTCTGTGCGCCCAACGCCGAAAACACGTCCTCGTCACGGAAAAAGCTGGTGACATTGATCAGCAGATCGTTGGCGAGCGCCTTGACCTCGAGCGGATCATGGTCGAGCCGCGCCACATAACGGGACACGACATCATCGCCCGCATAGCCGGCCAGCCGTGCCCGCCGTTCGATGCGACGCTGCATGGTGCCGGTCTTGTAACCGCTGAAATCATGCCCGCTCCTTTTCAGCCGGGCCAGCACCGGCTGCACCCAATCCTGATCCGGCACCGGTGTTGCGGTGGCCTTGTCGGCCGCAGATGTCCGTTCGGGGCTGGCCGCGATTTCGTGCCGGGCCATGATGGCAGCACCCATCGCAGCAACGGGCAACACTTCATCGACGCAGCCGGTGGCGATCGCAGCCAACGGCATGCTGTCATAACCGGCTTCGGTCGGCTCCTGCGCGATGACATGCCCGCCGGCCGCGCGGATGGCCCGCACGCCTTCGGCCCCATCAGCGCCATTGCCCGACAGCACGATCACCACGACCCGCAGGCCGGGCTCATGCGCCAGTGACGCGAACAGAAAATCGATTGGCAACCGCGGCCCCCGGTTCTTGAGCGCAGCCGACAGGTGCAAGATGCCGTCCTTCACGGCGATGCGGCCGCCCGCCGGGATCACATGCACCCGGTCCGGCAGCAGCAGCATGTCCTGGCTCACCTCCACCACCGAAATTGGGGTGCCCGCGCCGAGCAAGTCGGCAAGGATCGAGGGATGATCCGGATCGAGATGCTGAACCAGCACAAAGGCAATGCCGCTGACCGTTGGCAGGCCATCGATCAGGCCGCGAAATGCCTCAAGCCCGCCCGCAGAACCGCCGATGGCCACCACGAACTGGCCAGTGCCGCCAGGCGGGCGCTCAGCAGATATGCCGCTTGCCAGTGAGCCTTGCTCATCAGGTTGATCGGGTTTCAGATAGCGGTGCTCCAGAAATATTCACGAAGGATAGCAGATTGGCGGGGCCGCGTCCTGCATGCGGCAAGACCGTGCACATATTGCCGGACGGGCCGGGCAATTTCAGCCAGGCCCGCATCGACAATCGGCAAATCAATCGTCCAGCGCGTGCTTGACCTTGTCGCTGGCCTTGCCGATCGCGCTCTGGATCTTGCCTTCGGTCTTTTCAACCTTGCCTTCGATTTCCAGGCCCTTGTCGTCAAACAATTTGCCTGTGGCTTCCTTGACACGGCCGGCAACCTGCTTGCCCGCGCCTTCGAAGCGATTCTTGTCAATACTCATGCTGGTTCTCCTGGATGGGGCCGCACTTTGGGGGCAGTACGGTGCTGCTCCGGCCAAAGGTCTGGATCGGGACCCGCTGGAAATGGCCGGAGCAACATTCCCTCATTAACCGTCATGAGTATTGCCCGGCAGCTTCGGCTTCTACGCAGGCCTTTGGCCATGGCCCTGCCAGCCCAGGCCGCAGGCCAACGTGGTTTCCGAACCTCGCCCCGGGCTGCGCCAGGCTGGATATGCGTGAAAGAAGCAGGTTGGCATGGTTCGAAGCGTCGGGAGTGAAGCGTTGCAAAATCGAAGCGATCGGCTGTCATCGGCAACACGCGGACCCGGCGCCAAGCGGCTGACCGTGGCAGAGCCCACCCCATGCTGATCCGCTGCGGCTACCAGATCGCCATAAGCTGCGCCCAGCCAACACCGCTGATATTGATGATGACGCCGCATGATGATCAGGATCGCGCCCGCGTGCAGGTGGAAATGCGCCGCAACAGTTCCGCAGAAGCCGCCACTTTCTACACCGATGGCTTCGGCAACCGCTGCCAACGCTTGCTGGCGCCTGCCGGCCCATTGGTGCTGGAAGGTGATGCGATCGTGGCTTGCGAAGACCCCATCGATCCCAGCCATCCTTTTGCCGCCGAAGTGCCGGTCGCGCAATTGCCGGCCGATACACTCATCCATCTGATGGGCAGCCGCTACTGCGAAACCGATCGGCTCAGCCAGTTCGCGTGGGATCGGTTCGGTGCCATCCCACCGGGCTGGAACCGGGTGCAGGCCGTGGTCGATTTCGTCCACAGCCACATCAGCTTTGAGTACGGCACTGCCAGTGCCACCCGCACCGCGCTGGAAACCCTGGAAAACCGGGTTGGCGTATGCCGCGATTATGCGCATCTCGCCATCGCGCTTTGCCGCTGTCTCAACATCCCGGCGCGTTATGTGAACGGCCATCTGGGCGACATCGGCGTGCCGCTGGCCGACCCGATGGATTTCAGCGCCTGGATGGAAGTCTATCTGGCCGGTGGCTGGTTCACGTTCGATCCGCGCAACAACATGCGCCGCATCGGCCGCATCGTGATCGCGCGCGGCCGGGATGCCGCCGACGTGCCGCTCATCAACAGCTTCGGGCCGCACATGCTGCAGCGCTTCTTTGTGTGGACCTATGAAGTGACTGGCGACATGCCGGTGCACTGGCAGCCGATCAACCCGCCCCGCCCCTGATCAGCCCAGCTCTTCCGGCCAATAGAGCCGCATCGGATTGTCGACGAGCAGCGCCTGTTGCAGGGCCGCCGACGGCGCGATGCGCGGGATCATGTCGATCAACGCGCCATCATCGGGGATTTCGGTGTCCATGTTGGGATGGGGCCAATCGGTGCCCCACAGGCAGCAGCTGGGATAATCTGCCACCAGCGGCGCCACGGCATCGGCAAAGGCCTGCCACGGCGCGCCGGCGCCACCGTCATTGATGGCATCCAGCCGGTCCGGGCAGGTCGCCTTGAACCAGATATCAGGCCGTGTGTTCAGCAGGGCGCGAAAGGCCTGCATGTCAGGCCCACCAGGCCCTTGGCGCACATCCGGGCGGCCCATGTGATCGATGACAATCGGCACCGGCAGCGCATCCAGGAACGGCCGCAATTCGGCGAGGATATCGGCTTCGAAGTAAACCACCACATGCCAGCCCAGCCGCACGATGCGCTGCGCCACCGCAAGGAATTTGTCCTTCGGCGCATCATCGACCAGCCGCTTGAGAAAATTGAAGCGGATGCCGCGAATGCCGCCGGCATGCAGGGCATCCAGTTCGGCATCGCCAATATCGGGATCGACCACCGCCACGCCGCGCGCCCGCCCGCCCGATGCGGCGATGGCATGCACGGTGGCGCGATTGTCGGTGCCATGGCAACTGGCCTGCACGATCACGTTGCGCGCCAGCCCCAGCCGATCACGCAGCGCAAACAGCTGATCCGGCCCGGCATCCTCGGGCAGATATTTGGCCTTCGGGCTGAACGGGAATTGCGCCATCGGGCCAAAGACATGGCAATGCGCGTCGATCGCGCCCGGCGGCGGCACAAAGCGAGGGCTCGATGGCGTGTCGGTCCAGCTCTTGATCCGTGCGGTCATGCGAACACCACTCCGTCCATCAATTTGCGCGCCGTGCGCAGCATGCCGGCGCCGATCACGTTGCCCGCATCATCCAGCGACACCACGCATTCGGTGACCCCGGTGGGATGCTCGATCACGATCGTCTTGTTCGGGCCATCGGGCAGCGCGGCAACCATGGCAGCGGCCGGGCTGCCGGGCAGCAGCGCGGCGGTGGCCACGCTGACCGCGCCAAGCACGCCGATGCTGGCGTGGCAGCGATGCGGGATGAAGCTGCGCACGGCCATATGCCCAGCGCCGGCCGGCGGCGCCACCAGCATCATTTTCGGCACGGATTTTTCGGCCACATCACCGAGGTTCATCAGCGGCCCGGCCGCCAGCCTGATTCCCTCCAGCCTGGCCTTGAGCACGGTATCGGCATCGAGCGTCTCGCGGCTTTCATGGCCGGTAATGCCAAGGTCCGCCGCGGCGATCACCACGCAGGGCATACCATTGTCGATCAAGGTAACGGCCACGCCGCCCACATCCTCCACCACGCGGCCCGTCGGCAGCAGCGCGCCGCAGCTTGAGCCGGCCGTGTCGCGGAACAACAACGGGATCGCAGCCGCCGTACCCGGCACGCCATCGATGGCGGCATCACCAACGTAGCAGACATGCCCGCCCGGCGTCGCGACCTCGGCCACCGCGACCTGGCCCGTGTTCTCCATCCAGATCGTCACCGGCGTGATATCGCCGTGCGGCGCGACTAGCCCACGTTCGATGGCGAACGGACCGACGCCGGCCAGGATATTCCCGCAATTCTGCGCATCGGTAACGATGGCCTGATCAACGAACACTTGCAGGAACAGATAATCGACATCGACGCCGGGCCGGGCCGAACGCTGCACAACCGCGACCTTGGAGGTAAGCGGATCGGCACCGCCCATGCCGCCGATCTGACGCGGATCGGGTGATCCCATCACCCGCAGCAGCAACGCATCGCGCGCCGCCACATCGGCGGGCAGATCACCGCTGAGGAAATAGCCGCCTTTCGAAGTGCCCCCGCGCATCCACATGCACCGAACAGCATTGGACACGCCATCAGACATATTTGAGACCCAATGCGGCGAGCTTCTCGCGCATGCCATAGATATCGAGGCCAAGCTCGCTAGCCGCCAGCCGCGCGCGTTTGCCGGTTTCGGCGGCTTCGCGTGCCTGCGCCGCGGCCAGCACGGCATCGGCGGTGGCACGCGGCACCACGCACACGCCATCATCATCGGCGACGATCACATCACCGGGATGCACCAGCGCCCCGGCGCAGACGATCGGCACATTCACGCTGCCCAGCGTCGCCTTGATGGTGCCTTGTGCGAACACCGCGCGCGACCACACCGGAAAGCCCATCGCCTGCAAGTCGCGCACGTCGCGCACGCCGGCATCGATCACCAGCCCCCGGCAGCCACGCACCTGCGCCGACGTGGCGAGCAGATCACCGAAATAGCCATCCTCGCATGGCGAGGTCGGCGCCAGCACCAAGATATCGCCGGCCTGCAATTGTTCGATGGCAACATGGATCATCCAGTTGTCGCCCGGCGGCGCCGAGATGGTGACGGCGCTGCCGGAAATGCGCGCGCCGGAATAAATCGGGCGGATGCGCGGGGCGAGCAGCCCGATGCGCCCCTGCGCCTCGTGCACCGTGGCCACACCGGCCGCCGCCAGCCCGGCGATGGTGGCGGCATCGGCCCGGTCGATCTTCTGCACCACGATGCCTGCCATGCCCTGCTCCTGCCAATGTCAGCATCCGCGCTGCCAAAGCCCCATGCTCTGGCAAAGACGGATTTGCACCAATGCCATAAGCCATGGTTAAGTCTGGTGATGGAATTGCTGTTCGGCCTCAATCTGCGCCACCTGCGCGCCCTGCCCGTGGTGACGGCGCGCGGCGGCCTGAGCGCGGCGGCGGCGGCAATCGGCATCAGCCAGCCGGCGCTGGCGCAAGGCCTGGCCCAGTTGGAAGCGCGGCTGGCGGTGCGGCTGTTTGATCGACTGCCTGGCGGCATGGTGCCAACCCTGGCGGGCAGCGCGTTGATTGATCGCATCGTGGCGGCGGAAACGCGGCTGGCGGCCGGGTTGGTGCGCGCCAACCGCCGCGGCTTCAACCCGGTCAATCATCTCGGCATGGCGCAGTTGCGTGCCTTCATCGCGCTCGCCGAAGCCGGCAGCTATGCCGAAGCCGCCAGCCGCCTGGGCCTGTCGCAGCCGGCGCTGCACCGCGCCGTGGCCGAAACCGAGCGACTGGCCGGGCATGATCTGGTGGAACGGCGCGGGCGCGGCGTGGCGCTCACTGCGCCGGGCCGAGCGCTGGCGCGGCAATTCCGGCTGGCGGCGGCCGAATATCGGGCCGGGCTGGAAAGCCTGATGCCTGCCGATGGCCCGATCCGGCTGGTGATCGGCGCCATGCCCTTGTCGCGCGCCCGGCTGTTGCCAGCCGCGCTGGCTGCGTTGCTGCCGGCGTGGCCGGGCATGCAGGCCGAGGTGATCGAAGGCGCCTGGGCCGATCTGGTCGAAAAGCTGCGCGATGGCGCCATCGATCTGATGATCGGTGCGCTGCGCGAACCGGCACCGGCCGATCTGGCGCAATTGCCGCTGATCCATGATCGGCTGGCGGTGATTGCCCGCGCCGGCCATCCGCTGGCGGCACAGGCTGGCACGCTGGCGGCGTTGGCGGATTATCCGTGGATCATTGGCCGCCCCGGATCGCCGCTGGCCGCGCAGTGGCAGGCCTTGTTCGGCGCGCACCCGCCGGCCGCACCAATTGCCTGCGGATCGGTGATGACCATCCGCGAACTGCTGATCGCCACCGATTGCCTGACCTTGCTGTCGCCTGATCAGGTCAAGGTCGAACTGGCGGCCGGATTGTTGACGGCGCTCGATCTGCCGTTGCCGTTGCCGCCCCGCCGCATCGGGGTGGTGCTGCGCGACGGCTGGCGTCCCAGCCCGGTGCAGCGCGATTTTCTGGCCCGCATTGCTCAGGTTGCAGTCATCACCACGACATAGCCACTTCCGTTTTTTGAATGACCGCTTGGGTAAACCGATTTGGCAGCCCCGCAGCACGGCGGGCATCGACACGCCATGGAACCCCCCATCGAACCCATCGTTCGCATGATCGGCTTTGGTGAGGCCGCGATGGCCTTTGCCGGCGATGAAGCCCGCGGCATCTGGGCCGTGAGCGCCTATGACAGCAAGACCGATGATCCCGGCGAATGGGCCCGCAAGCGTGCCGATTATGACCGCATGGATGTCGATGGCGCCGCCACGCTCGGCGATGCGCTGTCCGGTGGCCGGCTGATCCTGTCGCTGGTCACTGCCGGCCAGGCACTGGTCGCGGCCCGCCAGGCGGCGCGCGTGTTGATGCCGGGCGCACTCTATCTTGATATGAACAGTGTCGCGCCAGCCACCAAGCAGGCCGCCGCCGCCGCGATCAGCACGGCCGGCGGCCATTATGCCGATGTGGCGGTGATGGCGCCGGTGCACCCGGCCCGCCGCGCCGTGCCGCTGCTGGTGTCCGGCCCTGCCGCGCACGCCGCCGCTGACGCGTTGGCGACGTTGGGCTTCACGGATGTAACGGTCGTGGGCGATGCCGTCGGCCAGGCCAGCGCCATCAAGATGATCCGATCGGTGATGATCAAGGGGCTGGAGGCGCTGACCGCCGAATGTGCCGTCGCCGCAAGCCGCGCCGGCGTGCTGGATCAAGTATTGACCTCCCTGGGGCCGGCCGCGCCAGCGGATTTCGCCTATCGGCTGGAACGCATGACCAGCCACGGTCGCCGCCGCGCCGAGGAAATGGCCGAGGTTGCCGCCACCTTGGCAACGCTGGGCGTGCCGCCGGCCATGGCCAGCGCCACCCAGGGCTGGCAGCAGCGTCTGGGTGAACTCGATATCCCGGCCGTCACCGATGCGGCAGTTCGGCTTGCCGCCATCGATCAGGGGCTGGCCCAAGACAACGCCATCCGGGCAGACAGTGGAAGAAACGCAGCATGACCCGAAAGCCATTGGTGATCGATTGCCACGGCCATTACACCACCGCACCGGTGGCGCATGATGCGTGGCGCGAGGCGCAGAAGGCCGCCTACAAGGCCGGCATCCCCAGCCCGGCCTGCCCGGCCATCAGCGATGACGATATCCGCGAGACCATCGAGAAGAACCAGTTGCGGCTGATCCGCGAGCGCGGCGCCGACATGACGATCTTCTCGCCGCGCGCCAGTGCCATGGCCCCGCATGTCGGCGATCAGACGATGGCCGTGCCGTGGGCGCGCGCCTGCAATGATCTGATCGCGCGGGTGGTCAGCCTGTATCCCGATGTGTTCACCGGCGTGTGCATGTTGCCGCAATCGCCGGAGGCTGATCTTGCCTCCTCGATCGCCGAACTGCGGCGCTGCGTCGAACAGCTTGGCTTCATTGGCTGCAACCTCAATCCCGATCCGGGTGGCGGCCATTTCAAGCACCCGCCGCTCACCGATCCCTACTGGTTCCCGTTCTACGAAGTAATGTGTGAACTGGATGTGCCGGCGATGATCCATGTATCGGGCAGCTGCAATCCGGCCCTGCACGCCACCGGCGCCTATTATCTGGCGGCTGACACCATCGCCTTCATGCAACTGCTGGAAGGCGATCTGTTTGCGCGCTTTCCCACCTTGCGCTTCATCATCCCGCACGGCGGCGGCGCTGTGCCCTATCATTGGGGGCGGTTCCGCGGCCTGGCCGACATGCTGAAAAAGCCGGCGCTCGATCATCATCTGATGGACAATGTGTTCTTCGATACTTGCGTCTATCATCAGCCGGGCATCAATCTGCTGGCCGAAGTGATCGACACCAAGAACATCTTGTTCGGCAGCGAGATGGTCGGCGCCGTGCGCGGGATCGATCCGACGACAGGGCAGTATTTCGACGATACCAAACGCTATGTCGATGCCCTGCCGATCAGTGACAATACACGCGCGGCGATTTTCGAAGGCAATGCCCGCCGCGTTTTCCCGCGCCTCGATTCGCAATTGAAGGCACGCGGCCTGTGAGCAAGGATATCCACGCTGATCCCGCCGGGCTCGAGGATATTCCCGGTACCTGCATCCACACCGCTTACCACGCGGGCGCCGTGGCCAGCTTCCCTGAGGATCGGGACATGCAATTGTGGGGCACCAGCGGCTTGCGCCGCCAGTTGCAGGCTCCACGCGCCGGGCTAATCAACCAGGAATGGGACACGATGGCCTCGCCGGCAGCAGCGACGCGTGGCGCCACGTTCCGCACATCGAAGTTCTGCGCGAATCCGGCAGTGAAGGCATCGAATGCCACCGTCGGCCATATCCAATTGGAGCCTACCTCATGAGCCTGAAACCCGTTCGCGTCGCACTGGCCGGCGCCGGCGCCTTTGGCGAGAAGCATCTCGATGCGCTGCAACTGATCGAAGGTGTCAGCGTCACCTCGCTGGTTGGCCGCCAGTTGGAGCCGACACAGGCCATCGCCACCCGATATGGGATCGGCCACGCCTGCACCGATCTGGCCGACACGCTGGCGCGCGATGATGTCGACGCGGTGATCCTGTGCACGCCTACCCAGATGCACGCGGCGCAGGCCTTGCAATGCATGGCATCGGGCCGTCACGTCGAAGTGGAAATTCCGCTCGCCGACAGCCTTGCCGATGCCGAGGCGGTGCTGGCGATGCAGCAGAAAACGGACCTCGTCTGCATGGTCGGCCACACCCGCCGCTTCAACCCCAGCCACCAATGGGTGCACCATCGCATCACGGCCGGGGATTTCGCCATCCAGCAAATGGACGTGCAAACCTATTTCTTCCGCCGCCGCAACATGAACGCCAAGGGTGACCCGCGCAGCTGGACCGATCATCTTCTGTGGCACCACGCCGCCCACACCGTCGATCTGTTCGCCTGGCAGACCGGCGAGCCGATCGTGGCTGCCAATGTGCTGGCCGGGCCGCTGCACCCAGAACTGGGCATCGCCATGGACATGTCCATCCAGTTGAAATCGGCTGGCGGCGCCATCTGCACCCTGTCGCTCAGCTTCAACAACGAAGGGCCGCTTGGCACCTTCTTCCGTTACATCGGCACCACTGGCACTTATCTGGCGCGCTATGATGATCTGTTCACCGGCAAGGATGAGCGGATCGATGTGAGCGCGGTTGATGTGTCGATGAACGGCATCGAATTGCAGGACCGGGAATTCATCGCCGCCATTCGCGAAGGCCGCGCGCCGAACGCCAGTGTTGCCCAGGTGCTGCCCTGCTATCGGACGCTGCACGCGCTGGAACAGCAGCTCACATGATCACGCGCTGGGTGGCAGCCGCTCTCCGGCTGCCACCCCGGCCGAGATCGCGACGAAACGCGCGTGACGGACGCGAACAGCTGACCCTGGCGACACGCTTGCGCTGGCAAGCCAGAAGCCGCTAACTAAGGCCATGGCCGAACGACCGTCAAAACAGATCACCGAAGCCGACGCCCAAAAGGGGCGCAGCAATGATGCGGATGCGACGCGGGCCGATATCTTGCGCGTAGCCGCCACCGAATTTGCCGCCAAGGGCCTGGCCGGCGCGCGCATTGACGAAATCGCCGAACAGACCCGCAGTTCAAAGCGGATGATCTACTATTATTTCGGCAGCAAGGAAGAATTGTACCGCGCCGTGCTTGAGCAGAGTTATGCCGGCATCCGCGAAGCCGAGGCCGACCGCCATTTCGAGGATCTGCCGGCATTGGTGGCCTTGCAGGCGCATGTCGAACACACGCTGGATTACCATATTCTCCATCCCGAATTCGTGCGCATGGTGATGAACGAGAATATCCACCGTGCCGAACATCTTGGCAGTGTCGACGGCATCCGCGACCGCAACAGCCGTGTGGTGGCATCGATGCAGGCGATCATCGACAAGGGCGTGGCCGAAGGCGTGTTCCGCACCGGGCTTGATGCGCTGGAACTGCATCTGCAAATCTCGTCGCTGTGCTTTTATGTCGTGTCGAACCGCCACACGATCAAGGTGATCTTTGGGGTGGACATGTCGGTAGCCGAAACCATCGCCCGCCGCCGCGCCGCCATCGTGGCAACGGTGCTGGCTGCCGTGCGACCGCCTGCCTGAACTGACCGCCTGAACTGGCCTGTCCCGCCAAAGGACGGGCCGCCGCCAACGCTTGCACCCGGCCGTTGCCAGGATTACGGACGAACCAGTTAATATAACAAACATGGGGAGGATTTGATGCGATCGTGGCTGATGTGTGCCCTGCTGGCCCTTGCCGGGGCGCCTCTGGCATCGGGGCAGGTTTCGGCCCAGCAGCCGAGTATGCCGCGCGATCTGGCCACGGCCGGCGCCGGCCCGGCGCTGGGCGATGCCATGCCCGATCGCGCCCTGACCTTTCCCGGTGGCATCACCGCGCTGGCCGATGTGCCCTTCTCCACGCCGGTCGGCTATCGCCCGGTCACGCTCGATCTCTATCACAAGCCCGGCGCTGGCCCGAAGCCGCTGATCATCTATGTCCACGGCGGCGGCTGGGTGGCCGGCAACACGCGGGCGGCCGGGGCCATCCAGGATTTCCCGGCGGCGCTGGCGAAACTGGCCGGCGAAGGCTTTGTGGTCGCCAGCCTGGAATATCGCCTGGCCGGTGAAGCCCCGCATCCGGCGCAATTGCAGGATGTGCGAGCGGCGATCCGCTTCCTGAAGGCCAATGCTGCACGCTATGGCATCAATCCGCAGCGCATCGCCCTCTGGGGCGGCTCGGCGGGCGGGCATCTCGCGGCGCTCGCGGCCACCAGTTGCCAGGATACCAGCTTTGATCCGGCTACGCGCCCCGGCCAGCCGGCATTTCCGGCGGGCGATACCTGCGTGCAGGCCGCCGCCATCTGGTATGGCGTGTTCGATTTCGCGCCGATTTTGGCCCGTCAGGCCCAACCCGGTGCGCCAGCGGCGGAAAACCAGCTATTGCGCTGCACCCCCGCCACCTGCCCGCCCGATCGGGTCGCCAACGCCAGCCCGGCCACCTACTTCAGCCGGCAGAGCCCGCCGTTCCTGCTGATCCACGGCAACGATGATCGCACCGTGCCGGTTGAACAATCCCATCTGGCAGAAACCAAGCTGAAGGCCCTGGGCGTGCCGGTGAGCGCCATCTACATCCCGGCGGTCGATCACAGCTTCATCGGCCGTGACGCCGCCACCACCCATGCCGCGACCATGACGGCGGTGAACGCCACGTTCGATTTCTTCCACGCGCAGTTTGGAGGCCGCAAATGACTGGTCTGGCCCGGATCATCCTCGCCCTGTTGCTCGGCGCCTCACCGGCGGCTGCGCAGCAGGTGACCGTGGACAGCGGCACGATTGCCGGCACCACCATCGCCGGCGGCGTGAAGGCCTGGATGGGCGTGCCGTTCGCGGCGCCGCCGGTGCGCGAACTGCGCTGGAAGCCGCCGCAGCCGGCGGCGCGCTGGGCCGGCACCCGCGCCGCCACGATGGCAGCGCCCATGTGCCCGCAGCCGGGTCGCGGCCGCACCATGAACCATTATTTCGGCAACGAAGCCGTTTCTGAAGATTGCCTCTATCTCAACGTCTGGACCCCGCCAGGCAGCCCGCCTGCCGGCAAGGCCTGGCCGGTGGTGGTGTGGATCTATGGCGGCGCCTTCAATGTCGGCTCCACATCGATGGCCAATTATTCCGGGGCGGAGCTGGCGAAGAAGGGCGTCGTGCAGGTCAACATTGCCTATCGCGTCGGGCCGTTGGGTTTTCTGGCCCATCCGGAGCTCACCCGCGAAGGCGGCGGCCACAGCGGCAATTACGGCCTGATGGACCAGATTGCCGGGCTGGAGTGGGTGAAGCGCAACATCGCGGCCTTTGGCGGCGATCCCGGCAATGTCACCATCGCCGGCCAATCGGCGGGATCGATGTCGGTGGCGATGTTGCAGATCTCGCCGCTGGCCAAGGGCCTGTTCCACCGGGTGGT
>Ga0164295_10000771_pt1 | contig 26700 bp, 22 predicted proteins | sample GEODES006metaG_FD_111798 | JGI IMG/M metagenome (GOLD analysis project Ga0164295, IMG submission 111798) | Oligotrophic lake water microbial communities from Sparkling Lake, Wisconsin, USA - GEODES006 metaG | ecosystem: Environmental > Aquatic > Freshwater > Lake | place: USA: Sparkling Lake... | reverse complement strand
GGCGCGAGCTGGGGCTCCGAGCGCGGAGGCGCGAGCTGGGGCTCCGAGCGCGGCGGCGCGGGCTGGAACTCCGGGCGCGCGGGCTGGGGCTCCGGGCGTTGCGCAAGCGGGCTCATCGCCGACAGATCTGGGGCCGCGACACCGGTGACGTAACGACTCGCGCGGTGGTCGCCTTCGCGCGCCGCGGCGTCGGCGGCCCCGCGCGCGGAGGCGCCGTCCAGAGGATTGTTCCCGCCACCCTGCCACGGCGGAACTTGAGTCCGGCCATCCCCACTCGCCGGGCGATCGCCCGACCCGGGCTGGCCCGGCTCGTTTGGTGAAGTCACCAACACTCCTAACCTGTGGCCGCCGCCGCTAGGTCGTTTCGGCCTCGGTGTCCGGGGCCGCGCCGTCGTCGTCGGGGTCTTCCTGTTCGTCAGCATTGCGGGCAATGGCTAACAGTTTGGCTCCCTCGCCCAAGTTCATCAAGCGAACGCCCTTAGTCTGGCGGCCGGCTTTGCGAACCTGGCGTGCCGCAGTCCGGATCACCCCGCCGCCGGAGGTGATCGCGTACAGCTCGCTGTCCTCGTCGACCATGACAGCGCCCACCAGAGTGCCACGGCGGGCGTCGTACTGGATGGTCAGGATGCCTTTGCCGCCTCGGCCCTGGGGGCTGTACTCCTCAATCGCGGTTCGCTTGGCGAACCCGCCGGCCGTGGCGACCAGCAGGTATGTTCCCTCCCGAACCACGTTGAGCGATAACAGCTGGTCGTCGGCATTGAACCGCATACCCTGCACGCCCGAGGTGGCCCGACCCATCGGTCGCAGCGCCTCGTCGGTGGCCGAGAAGCGGATCGACTGTCCCTTGGCGCTCACCAGCAATAGATCGTCGTCGGCCGAGCACAGGATCGCGCCAACCAACTCGTCGCCGTCACGCAGGTTCACCGCCACGATTCCGCCGCTGCGGTTGGAATCGAAATCGGTCAGCTTCGACTTCTTGACCAGCCCATTACGGGTGGCCAGCACGAGGTACGGAGCGTCCTCGTAGCTCTTGATCTGGATGACCTGAGCGATGCGCTCATCGGGCTGGAACGCCAGCAGGTTCGCGACATGCTGGCCCCGCGCGGCACGCAGTGCCTCCGGCAGTTCGTATGCCTTGGCGCGATACACCCGGCCCTGCGTGGTGAAGAACAGGATCCAGTCGTGGGTCGAGCAGACGAAGAAATGCCGCACGATGTCGTCCTGCTTGAGCGTCGCACCCTGCACGCCTTTGCCGCCCCGCTTCTGGCTGCGGTAGAGATCGGTCTTGGTGCGCTTGGCGTACCCGGTCTCGGTGATCGTGACGACAATGTCCTCGCGGGCGATCAGATCCTCATCGGAAACGTCGCCCTCGGCCGCCACGATCCGGGTGCGGCGGTCGTCGCCGTACTTCTCGGCGATCTCGGCGAGTTCGTCGCGGACGATCCCGCGCTGGCGTTCGGGCTTGGCGAGGATGTCTTCGAGGTCAGCGATCTCGGTTTCGATCTTGGCCAGGTCTTCGACGATCCGCTGACGTTCCAGTGCGGCCAGCCGACGCAGCTGCATATCGAGGATGGCCTGGGCCTGGATATCGTCGATGTCGAGTAGGCCGATGAGGCCGGTGCGGGCGATATCAACGGTCTCCGAAGCCCGGATGAGTGCGATCACCTCGTCAAGTGCGTCGAGGGCTTTGACCAAGCCGCGCAGAATATGTGCCCGCTCGTTGGCCTTGCGCAACCGGTAGGTGGTGCGGCGTGCGATGACGTCGAGTTGGTGCTCAACGTAGTAGCGGATCAGCTGATCCAGCCGCAGGGTGCGCGGGACGCCATCGACGATGGCCAGCATGTTGGCGCCGAAACTGGTCTGCAGTTGGGTGTGCTTGTAAAGGTTGTTCAGCACGACCTTGGCCACTGCATCGCGCTTGATTTCCACGACGATCCGCAGGCCCACCCGGTCACTGGACTGGTCCTCGATATTGGATATCCCGCTCATCCTGCCGTCGCGGACCTGATCGGCGATCGAGGTGATGAAGTTGTCGTGGTTGACCTGGTAGGGCAACTCGGTGATGACGATCGAGGTCCGGCCCCGCGAGTCCTCCTCGACGGTCACCACACCGCGCATGCGGATCGAACCGCGGCCGGTGGTGTAGGCGTCAAGGATGCCCTGGGTCCCGACGATGAGTCCTGAAGTGGGAAAGTCCGGGCCCTTGATCCGTTCGATCATCGCCGCGAGGGTGGATTCCTCGTCGGCTTCGAAGTTGTCCAGGCACCAGTAGACCGCCTCCGACAGCTCGCGCAGGTTGTGCGGCGGCATATTGGTGGCCATTCCCACCGCGATGCCACCGGAGCCGTTGGCCAACAGGTTGGGGAACCGGCTTGGAAGAACTGTCGGTTCCTGCACCCGGCCGTCATAGTTCGGGATGAAATCGACTGTCTCCTCGTCGATTTCGCGCAGCATCTCCATAGCCAACGGGGTGAGCCGGGCTTCGGTATTATGGCTGACGAAGCCGTTGGTGATGAAGGAGTGGTCGTCGGTGTCAACGCGAATGCTATAAACCGGCTGAATGCCAGCGTCAGTGATTGACGCGACGCGCGCGTAGTGGAACCTGCCGTCGGTGAGATCTGCAGCGATCTTTTTCGCGTCGTCTTCATCACCATGGACGGACATGAACCGCACAAGACCGGGAACCTCGTCGGCCGTGGGCCCTGTAGGCCATGAAGGCCGCCCTTCGATATCGCGGGCTGGACGCCCGGCGCGCATCACTGCCACATCGCCGGGGTTGATCTCGGCCATCAGCTTCCACAGCAGGGTAGGGATACCCGCCAGGTCCACCAGGCAGAGCAACGGATGGTTGTCGGTCCCGGTAACTTCGAAGCCCTCGATGGTTCGGACCGTGCGGGTCCGATGGCTGCCCGAATGAAAAAGCCGGTTGGCCAGCACAGGATTTCCATGGCGATCAAGCACCTTGAGCTCGATGGCATTGTCGGTGCCTGGTTGGGCGCCCGGGACTATCTCGTCGATGCGCGTCGTCGCGCCGTCGGGCAAGCTCACCAGGGCATCGCCAGTAACGCAGTACCTCATCGCGGCCGGCGGATCGTTACCCGGTGAACCGAAGTTGCCCTGCCCATCGACCAGCGGGTACCGCAGCGACCAGGGCTGCGCCATCCGGACCAGGGTGTCGTAGATCGACGAGTCTCCGTGCGGGTGGTAATTGCCCATTGTCTCGGCGACCGACCGGGCCGATTTCGCCGGACTGCGGTCGGGCCGGAAACCCGAGTCGTACATGGCGTAGAGCACCCGGCGGTGAACCGGCTTGAGACCGTCGCGGACCTCGGGGAGGGCGCGCCCGACGATCACGCTCATCGCGTAGTCGATGTAGCTGCGCTGCATCTCCTGCTGGATGTCTACCGGCTCTACCCGGTCGGCCGGCGGTCCGTCGGGCGGCAACGTGGTGTCAGTCATTTAGTCCTCTTGGTGGCGTCCGGTCGTCGCGGAACTGTGTTGGTCGGCGGGGGAGGGTTACACGTCAAGGAAGCGAACGTCTCTGGCGTTTCGGGTGATGAAACTTCGGCGAGCTTCGACGTCCTCGCCCATCAGGATCGAGAACAGTTCATCCGCCGCCGCGGCGTCATCCAGCGTGATCTGCAACAGCACCCGGAACGACGGATCCATGGTGGTCTCCCACAGTTCTTTGGCATCCATCTCGCCGAGGCCCTTGTAGCGTTGGATACCGTCGTCCTTGTTGATCTTGCGGCCGGCCTTCGCGCCGGCTTCCAGCCTGACGTCCCGCTCCCGGTCGGAGTAGACGAATTCGGGTTCGCTGCGCTGCCACTTCAACTTGTACAGCGGCGGCTGGGCCAGGAAGACGTGACCGTTCTCGATCAGCGGACGCATGAACCGGAACAGCAGCGTTAACAGCAGCGTGGTGATGTGCTGGCCGTCGATATCAGCGTCGGCCATCAACACGATCTTGTGGTAGCGCAGTTTGGTCAAGTCAAACTCGTCGTGAATGCCGGTGCCCAGCGCGGTGATGATGGCCTGGACTTCGGTGTTTTTCAGCACCCGGTCGATGCGGGCCTTCTCGACGTTGATGATCTTGCCGCGCAACGGCAGGATCGCCTGGAACATCGAGTCCCGGCCACTCTTGGCCGAGCCGCCGGCGGAGTCGCCCTCCACCACATACAGTTCAGATTTCGATGGGTCGGTCGAGCGGCAGTCGGCCAGCTTGCCGGGCAGGCCGCCCAGATCAGTGGCGCTCTTGCGGCGCACCAACTCGCGGGCCTTGCGGGCGGCGATGCGCGCCTGCGCAGATGAAACCGCTTTGTTCACAACGGTTTTGGCATCGGTCGGGTTGGACTCAAACCAGTGGTTCAGTTGTTCGTTGCAGATTCGCTGCACGAACGACTTGACCTCGGTGTTACCCAGCTTCGTCTTGGTCTGACCCTCGAACTGAGGCTGGGAGACCTTGACCGAGATCACCGCGGCGAGACCCTCGCGGATATCGTCACCGGTGAGGTTGGCGTCTTTTTCCTTAAGGAGTTTCTTGTCCTTGGCGTACTTGTTGACGACGCTTGTCAGGGCCGCCCGGAAACCCTCTTCGTGGGTGCCGCCCTCGTGGGTATTGATGGTGTTGGCGAAGGTGTGCACCGACTCGGAGTAGCCGGCATTCCACTGCATGGCCACTTCGACCTCGTGACCTTCACCCTTGCCGGAGAAATCCACCACTGAGCTGTGGATCGGCTGCTTGGTGCGGTTGATGTGCTTGACGAAGTCGACCAGACCGCCGGGGTAGTGAAAGGTGCGGTGTTTGACCCTGGGCTTAGCTGCCGCTCGCTCGGCTGCCTTTTCCTCGGCGGACTTCGGCGCCGCAGCAGTGTCACTGACTACTTCGTCGACAACCTCCTCGGCCGTCACGCGTTCATCGGTGAGCGTGATGGTTAGGCCCTTATTGAGGAAGGCCATCTCCTGGAGCCGGCGGGCGACCGTCTCGAAGTCGTAGTTGGTGGTTTCGAAGATGGCCGGATCCGCCCAGAACCGGATGGTGCTGCCGGTCTTCTTCGAGGCTTCGCCCTGTTTGAGGGTGCCCGGCACCGAATAGTCGTAGGTCTGGAACCACTCGTAGCCGTCGCGGCGGATGTCTGCTTCCAAACGCGTCGACAGCGCGTTGACCACTGAGACGCCCACGCCGTGCAGACCGCCGGACACCTGATAGGCGCCTTCTTCGAACTTGCCGCCGGCATGCAGAACCGTCATCACCACGTCGATGGTCGGCTGGCCGGAACTGTGCATCGCAACCGGGATTCCACGGCCGTCGTCGGTGACTTCGACACCGCCGTCTTCCAACATGCGGACGTCGACCTGGGTGGCGTATCCGGCCATGGCCTCGTCAACGGCGTTGTCCACCACCTCCCACACCAGGTGGTGCAACCCGCGTTCCCCGGTGGAGCCGATGTACATACTGGGCCGCTTGCGAACCGCCTCTAACCCCTCAAGAACTTTGATGGAGTCGGCGCCATAGGTGGTCGATGTTTTTTTCTTTGCGGCAGGCACGGGGCGGCAGGTCTCCTTGGCATGGCTGACGAGCGGTTTATCGACCACTCGAGATCTAGGCCCAGTCTACCGTCAAGCCCCGACAGCACCGATTCTGCGGCGGTGTTTCTACACACCTAATTGCGCCGTGCACGGAATATTGCGGGCGAACATGCCTCCGGACGCTTGACACGCCCGCGCGGCACGTTCTGGTGGCTCTGGGGTGGGTGTGGTAGCGGGGTCAGCCGTAGGTGTCTCGGGGCCCACGTCCGGAGATATGGCGGTTTCCTTTGCGCCATGACGGCGCGGTGGGACCGGTGATCTTGAGGGCGGTGACCACCCCGTCGCCGACGGCGGCGGCGATCTTCGCGAGCAACTGCGACTGCACCAGCCGCAACTGGGTGGCCCAGGCGGTGGATTCGGCCGCAACGCTGAGCACACCGTCGCGCAAGGCAGTCGGCTGCGCATGCTCGGCGATCTGGTCCCCGACCACGGTTTCCCACTGCGCGAATACCGTGCCCTCCGCCACCCGTGGTGACCACCCGTTGGTAGCGGATACCTCGCGGGCCGCTCGCCCCAGCGCTTGTGGATCGCGGGCATCCTCACCCGGTCCCGACCAGCGTCGCCGGCCACCCTGAGTGGTGGCGCGCCGACGCCCGGGGGAGCTGCGGCCGTGCCCGACTTCCTTGCCCAGGTCGCGCGCCGCGGCGCGCGCCTCCTCCAGGGCGCGACGTACCAGGTCCATCCCGGGTAGGGCCGCCAGGTGCTCGGGCGGGGCGGGCGAAGCATCCGGTGGGCCGGGGGGCAATTCGCCGGGCTCGGTCACGGCGTCACCGCCGAGGCTCGCCCGGTCTCGTCGTCGCGCAGGGTTATCCCGATCCGGGTGGCGTCCCAGTCTGCCGGAATGTCCTCCCCGACCGCAGCGGTCACCAGTACCTGTTCCGCGCCGGCCGCAACGTCGGCGAGGGCCCGGCGGCGGGAGTTATCCAGTTCGGCAAACACGTCATCAAGGATAAGTACCGGCTCGCTGCCTTCTGCGCTCAGTAATTCATAGGAGGCCAACCGCAACGCCAGCGCCATCGACCACGACTCGCCGTGGCTGGCGAAACCCTTGGCGGGCTGGTCACCCAGCCGCAACTCCAAGTCGTCGCGGTGGGGCCCCACCAGACACATGCCGCGTTCGAGTTCGGCATCCCGCCGACGCTCGAGCGCCTCCAGGAGGGCTGCCTCGAGGAGGTCGGTGCCGGTGCCCACACCGTCTGGATGGGCCGTGTCAATGCTCGCGCGATAGACGATCGCGGCGGGCCGCGACGCGGGCGCCAGCAGTTGATAGGCCTTCTCGACCTCGGGTGAAAGCTGATTGACCAGCTCAAGGCGCGCGGCCATCAGTTCGGCACCGGTCGCAGCCAGCTGCCCGTCCCACACCGAGAGGGTGTCGAGCAAACCGGGGTCGGACCGGAATCGTCCACCGGACGCCGACTTCAGCAGCGCGGTTCGCTGTTTGAGCACCTTGTCGTAGTCGGCCCTGACCGCCGCGATGCGGGGCCGGCGTACCGTCGCGAGTTCGTCGAGATATCGTCGGCGCTCGCTCGGATCCCCGCGGACCAGGGCGAGGTCCTCCGGGGCGAAGAGCACGGCTCGCACGGCGCCCAGCACGTCTCGGGTGCTGCGGACCGGCGAGCGGTTGAGTCGACCTTTGTTGGCTCGGCCGGCGGCGATCTCCAGATCGATGGCGAGTTCGCGGCCCTCATTGACCACAATTGTGGAGACAATGGCCCGCTCGGCGCCCGCGCGGATCAGGGGTGCGTCCGAAGCGACGCGGTGGGAGCCGAGGGTCGCGCAATACCACAGCGCCTCGACAATGTTGGTTTTTCCGAACCCGTTTGGTCCGACGAAAACTGTCCGTCCGGGCGTCAGCTCCAGGTCGAGTTCGGCCCAGGACCGGAAATCGTGGAGCGCGAGGTGGCGGACATACATCGGTTTAGCCGGGTCAGCCTGGTAGGCGAACCGGCATCAGCAGATAGACGTACTCGGTCGCGCCCGCCGGGAATGGTCCCGGGCCGCTGTACTCGTCCGTGTTTTCACCCGCGGGACGCAAGACGGCCGGCTTGCTGGAGGTGGTGAACCCGAATGTGACCCGGTCGGAATGCAGCGACCCCAAACCGTCCGTCAGGTACGTGGGGTTGAAAGCGATGGTCAGGGGTTCGCCGGCGAACTCCACCGGCAGCTCTTCCTCCGCCGAACCAACCCCGTCTGCGCCGGCCGACAGACGGAGAGCTCCGTCGCCGAACTCCATGCGCACCTGTGCTCCGCCGACGAGGGCCACGCGTTTGATCGCCTCAGTGAGTTCCGCAACCCCGATGGTCGCCATCGCGGTGTGTTCGCTCGGCAGAAGTTGGCGGAATTTTGGGAACTCGTTCTCCAGCAGACTGGTCGTGCTCCGTCTGCCCGCGCTTCGCATGCCGAGCAGTCGTGCCTCCCCGACGGCGGCGCCGGTACCCAACGCCAGGTGTACCTCTGATCCGGAGGTGACGGCCTTCGCTGCCTCAGCCAGCATTCTGGCCGGTACCAGCACCGCAGCTTCGACATCGGCTGAGGCCGTCGACCATGTCAGCTCGCGAACCGCAAGCCGGAATCGATCGGTGGCAGCGAGAACGACCTTCTCGCCTGCGATCTCCAGCCGGATACCGGTCAGCATGGAAATGGTCTCGTCGCGGCCGGCAGCCACCGCAACCTGGCCGACCGCCTCCGTGAACAGGTCAGCGGGAACGACTCCGGTCTCGGCCGGCAACGTGGGCAGGGTCGGATAATCCTCGACCGGCATGGTTGGTAACGAAAACTTTGCGCTACCGCAGGTCAGCAGCATGCGCGAGCCCTCGACGCTCACCTCGACGGGCTTGGCCGGCAGCGATCGCGTAATTTCGGACAGCAACCGTCCAGAGACCAAAACCGCTCCGGCAGAAGCGATTTCAGCTGGCACCTGGACTTCAGCAGACACATCGGAGTCGAACCCGGTAATTGCAAGACCGTCGTCCGAACCGGTGATCAGGACCCCGGCCAGGATCGGTCGCGAAGGTTGTTTCGTGGGCAGGATACGTGCCACCCAGGCAACCGCGTCAGCGAAATCGTCGCGCGCCAGACGAAACTTCAGGTCGGAGTCAACCACGGTGGTTGGCACGTCAGTAGTGTCCCTTCATCGCGCCGGAGACGACAGGCGAGAATTGCCCTCTGAGGGACAACCGTAGAGCGTTCTGGTCCATCTTGAAAGCGAATCGCCAGGTGTCACAACGGAGTCCGGACGCCGCCGGCCGGTGCGTGAGCAACGTTTCCCCAGGGGTTGTCTTTTAACGGGAAATCAATAGTGAGAAAACAGTAGTAGTAATAGGGCCTGTTGAATCTGTTGGCCATGGTGTCGTCGCCCTGCTGGGGCACGGTATCGGGGTGGGGATGGGTTGTGGATACAGCGCAGGTTTTCGACCACCGGTGTGCACTACTTCTGGTTGTCTGCGCTGATCCGACGGGGCGCCGGAGGTATCCCGGTGTCTGTTCACAAGTTGTGCACAGTCTGATCCTGTGACGTCTGATGCGCATGCGACCAAAGTTTTTTCAGCGGGTGGCTGTACTTCGAACACCGTTGGCGATGTGAGTCAGCGCTTGGAGCGCTGACGGATTCTCGTTGTCAGTTCCTTGACGTGATCGAACACTTCGCGGCGGTCGCCCATCTCGTTGAGGATTTTGCGCTGTGCGTACATCACCGTGGTGTGGTCGCGGCCGAAGGCCTGGCCGATCTTCGGTAGTGAGAGGTCGGTGAGTTCACGGCACAGGTACATGGCGATTTGGCGGGATTGGGCCAGTGCCCGAGTCTTGCCGGGGCCACGAAGTTCCTCGACGGTCGTATCGAAGTACTCCGCGGTCGCGGCCATGATCACCGAGGAACTGATCTGGATGGTGCCGGCATCGGCCACCAGGTCGCGCAACACGATTTCTGCCAGAGCCGACGTGATGGGTGTCTTGTTGAGCGAGGCGAACGCAGTTACCCGGATGAGCGCGCCCTCCAGTTCACGAATATTCCGCTCGATCGCACTGGCGATGAGCTCGAGGACGTCGTCGGGCACATCGAGTCGCTCCATCTGGGCTTTCTTGCGCAGAATGGCAATGCGAGTCTCGAGTTCTGGTGGTTGAACATCGGTGATCAAGCCCCATTCGAACCGGGTGCGCAGCCGGTCCTCGAGCGTCGCAAGCTGCTTCGGCGGTCGGTCCGAGGAAATGACGATTTGCTTGTTGGCGTTATGGAGGGTGTTGAAGGTGTGGAAGAACTCCTCCTGGATGCCTTCTTTGCCCTCGATGAACTGGATATCGTCGACCAAAAGTACGTCCGTGTCGCGGTAGCTGCGCTTGAAGGCAACTCGGCGGTCGTCGCGTAGAGAATTGATGAAGTCGTTCGTGAATTCTTCGGTGGAGACGTACTTGACCCGCATGCCGGGGAAGAGGCGCTGTGCGTAGTTGCCGGCCGCATGCAGCAGGTGAGTTTTGCCCAGCCCGGATTCCCCCCAGATAAACAGGGGGTTGTAGGCGCGCGCGGGTGCTTCGGCAATGGCAAGTGCGGCGGCGTGGGCAAACCGGTTGGATGCGCCGATGATGAAGGTGTCGAAGGTATACCGGCGGTTCAGGCTGTTATCGGATGAATCGTTGGCAGAATCCGAGCGCGGACGCTCGATGAAGTAACCGGGCCAACTCTCATGTGCGCTGGCCAGGGCCTCACGGTCCTCATCGACCTCGTCAAGTTCCGATTCTTCCGATACTGACTCGGCGGCCGGAGCCACAACGGCATCGGCGTCATTCGAGGGCTCGATGCGGACACCTAATTCAACCCGCTGTCCGAGCCGGCGGCTGAGCGCGTCGACGATCGGCGTGCGCAGGTGGCGTTCGATTTCGTTCTGCACGAAGGGGCTCGGGACCGACAGTAGAGCGAAGCCCTCTGCGATCGTCAGTGGCCGGACGAGCTTGAGCCAGGCCCGTTGCTGTGGGGTGAGCGGCGGGTCCAGGAGAGCGGCATCATGGTCGACGGAGTCCCCGTTGAGTTCGGATACCACTGAACTCCACACCGAGGCGAAATCAGAACCGGGGTCATCGACCAACGACAGATCCCCCTGCTCACAGACTAGGCGCGATTCCGCAGAACCGCGGCCCGTAGCTGTCCACATGGTTATCCACAGGTGTGCACAGGGACGCGGGTTCTCGTCGTCGCAGCATATTGGCGATAGTTGTCCGGCGGTAGACAATCCAGTAATTGCTCAAATCTGGCCTGTCTGCTGTGCGAGAAACTAACAGGTTTCCAGCCGGGTGCCAACCGGTGAACTCACGGCGATCGGATCGCCACGGGCGGGGTCCGGTCACCGTGGTTTGACCTGCGGAAGCGACCTCAGTACCCTCAAGGGGTCGCCCAGTCAAAGGCGGCACGGCAGCGACCGGTCTGCGGGACCGCGCCGGTACGAGTTGAGCTTGAGCGAAGGGCGTTTTGCTGCCCGGAGGCGTGCAGTTCGCATGTCCCACCGGTTCGGAAGCGCCGCACATGACGAGGAGATATAGCCGTGGCCAAGGGCAAGCGGACCTTCCAGCCGAACAATCGGCGTCGGGCCAGGGTTCACGGTTTTCGGCTGCGCATGCGCACCCGTGCAGGCCGGGCCATCGTCTCCTCCCGCCGCCGCAAAGGCCGCGGTTCTCTGACTGCCTGACGACCAGGTTTCGCGCAGTGCTCCCGGCCGGAAACCGGATGAGACGGTCTACGGACTTCAGCCTCGCTGTGAGGAATGGAGTGCGGGTGGCCCAATCGGATCTCGTCGTACACGCTCGGCGTGGTGAGGTCTTGCCCGACGGTGTGCCACAAATCGGATTGGTCGTCGCCAAGTCGGTCGGCGGGTCGGTCGAACGCCACCGGGTGGCGAGGCGGCTTCGGCACGTGGCGCGTACGGTCCTGTCCGAGCTGGATCCGGCCGACCGAATCGTCATTCGTGCTCTGCCGAGCAGTCGGAACGCCACGTCGGCTCGATTAGAAGAGCAGCTGCGAGCAGGCATGCACCGGGCCCACAACCTGATGGAGCGAAACCGATGAGCGTCACGAGTCCGGGGGCGGCGCGTGTGATCCGCCGGCCTGCTCGGATGCTGATTTCGGTGATCGAGGTTTATCGCCACATGATTTCGCCGCTGCGCTTGCCGTCCTGTCGGTTCATGCCGACCTGCAGCCAGTACGCGGTCGAAGCCATCACAGAGTTCGGCCTGCTACGGGGTGGCTGGCTGGCCCTACGCCGACTGGGGAAGTGCGGCCCGTGGCATATCGGCGGCTGGGACCCGATACCCGACCGCTGCGCCACGTCCGGCGAAGGCGTAAAACCGCAGCTCAGGAGCGCGAATGTTTAACTGGTTCAGCCTCGACGTCATCTACTACCCGGTGTCGGGGATCATGTGGCTCTGGTACCGGCTCTTCGCGATCATCCTGGGTCCGAACAACTTCTTTGCGTGGGCGCTGTCGGTGATGTTCCTCGTTTTCACCCTGCGCGCGCTGTTGTACAAGCCGTTTGTCCGGCAGATCCGCACCACCCGGCAGATGCAGGAGCTCCAACCCCAGATCAAGGCGCTTCAGAAGAAGTACGGCAAGGACCGCCAGCGCATGGCGCTCGAGATGCAGAAACTGCAACGCGAGCACGGCTTCAATCCGATCCTGGGCTGCCTACCCGTGCTTGCGCAGATCCCGGTTTTCCTGGGTCTCTACCACGTGTTGATGTCGTTCAACCGCACCCAGACCGGTATTGGCCGGCTGGGACTTTCGGTGGAAGAGAACCGGGTCCTGGGTAACTATTTCTTCAGCGCGGCCGACGTCGGCCACTTTCTCGACGCGCACCTGTTCGGCGCACCGATTGGTGCCTCGATCACCCAGCAGCATGGCCTGGAGGCATTCACGGTCTTCAGCCGGCCGGCGGTGGCCGCCGTCTCGATTCCGCTGATGATCCTGGCCGGAATCGCGACGTACTTCAACAGCCGAGCCTCGATCGCACGGCAGAGTGTGGAAGCGGCGGCCAATCCTCAGACCGCACTGATGAACAAGCTCGCGCTCTACGTGTTCCCACTCGGCGTCGTGGTGGGCGGGCCGTTCCTTCCGATCGCAATCATTATCTACTGGGTGGCCAACAACATCTGGACCTTCGCACAGCAGCACCTCGTCTTCGGCAAGATCGAGAAGGAAGAGGAAGCCAAGAAGGAAGAGGCCTTGGCGAGGCGGTCAGCCAATGCGCCGGCGCCGGGGGTGAGGCCCACGAAGGCCCGCAAGAATCCCGCAGCAGACGCCCCGGCCGCCGAGTCCGCGGAGGACGTCGCGGACGAACCGGACGGGGCTGCCGGACCGGAGCCGGAGACCAATGGCGCCGCCGCAACCGACCGAACGCCGCGCCCGGGTGCGCGGCCCAAAAGACGCAAACGTTGAACCGGACCGCGGTCCGGTCAGAGAGGGAGAGAACATGACCGAAACAGATACCCAGCACAGCGCGGAAATTGACACCGGGGAAACCGAGACCGAGGCACCGGCGCGAAAGCCCGGGGACAGGGAAGATCGGCTGGTTGCCGAGGGCGAGATTGCCGGCGACTACCTCGAAGAACTCCTCGATGTCCTGGACTTTGACGGCGACATCGATCTCGATGTCGAGGGCGACCGGGCGATCGTCAGCATCGACGGGGGAGAGGATCTGACCAAGCTGGTCGGCCGGCGCGGCGAGGTTCTGGATGCACTGCAGGAATTGACTCGGCTGGCCGTTCACCAGAAGACGGGGGAGCGCAGCAGACTGATGCTCGACGTCGCGGGCTGGCGGCGGCGGCGGCGCGATGAGTTGAGTGCGCTGGGCGACAAGGTGGCCCGACGCGTTCTGGAGAGCGGCCAACGAGAGGAACTCGCGCCGATGACGCCGTTTGAGCGCAAGATCGTGCATGACGCCGTGGCCGCAGTCGATGGTGTGCGCAGCGAGAGCGAGGGCGTCGAGCCGTCGCGGCGCGTGGTGGTTCTCAAGGACGCCTGACGGGCCCCTAGTTACAAACATGTAGTTCGGCGGCGGCGAAGGGATGTTTCACGTGAAACACCCCGCCGCCCCGGAGCCACCGCCGGCCGCCACGGCCCTGTTTGGGGAACGGCTCGAACTGGCCCGCCGATACGCCGATCTACTGGCCGGCATCGGCGTCGAGAGAGGGCTGCTGGGTCCGCGCGAGGTTGATCGCATCTGGGAGCGCCACATCCTCAATAGCGCCGTACTCGCCGAACTTGTCGGCCAGGGCGCCCGGGTGGTCGACATCGGGAGCGGTGCCGGATTGCCCGGCCTGCCGTTGGCGATCGCGCGCCCGGACCTCCGGGTGGTACTGGTGGAACCCATGCTGCGGCGGACAGATTTCCTGTCGGAGGCCATCGAGGCGCTTGGCATTCCGGTTGAGGTGATCCGCGGAAGGGCAGAGGATCCGGAGGTTCGTCGCCGGGCGGCGGACGCAGACGCGGTGGCATCTCGCGCGGTGGCGGATCTCGGGAAGCTCACCGGGTGGAGCATGCCGTTGCTGCGGCCGGGCGGACGGATGCTGGCACTCAAGGGCGAGCGGGCCAACGAGGAGGTTGCCGCGAGCAGCCGCGAAATGGCGGCGTTAGGTGCTATCGGTGTGGAGGTGGTGAGATGTGGGGTAAGCCTGTTGAGCCCGCCCGCCACCGTGGTGGTGGCCGTCCGCGGGGAGCGGGCGCCGTCGGTCCGGAAACGACCGCCCCGCACGCCGGAGAGGAGAGCACAATGAGCGCCCCACCATCTTCGGAACCGGCCGCCCCGGGACACGGGGATGTTTCACGTGAAACGTGGCCGTCCGCCGACGACACCGACACCCCCATCGCGGCCGAGGCAGAACGCGCGATGCAAGTGCTGCACACGGCGGCCGGGCAGTTGCCGCGCCCGACGCACCGCAGGATTTTCGCCGTCGCCAACCAGAAGGGCGGTGTCGGAAAAACGACGACGGCGGTGAACCTCGCGGCGGCGCTCGCGATCCAGGGACTGAAGACCCTCGTCATCGACCTCGACCCGCAAGGTAACGCGAGCACCGCACTGGGTATCGCGGATCGCCATTCCGGGACCCCGTCGTCCTATGAGGTCCTCCTGGGCGAGATTCCCCTGCAGGCCGCGATCCGCCAGAGTCCGCACAGCGAGAGGCTTTTCTGCGTTCCCGCCACGATCGATCTGGCCGGTGCCGAAATTGAACTCGTCAGTATGGTTGCCCGGGAAAACCGCCTGCGAAATGCACTGATGGAACTCGAGCAGACGGATTTCGATTACGTGTTCATCGATTGCCCGCCGTCGCTGGGCCTGCTGACCGTCAATGCCCTGGTGGCGGCGCCCGAGGTGCTGATCCCGATCCAATGTGAGTACTACGCGCTGGAGGGCGTATCTCAGCTGATGAAGAACATCGCCATGGTGAAGGCGCACCTGAACCCCAAGCTGGAGGTCAGTACCGTCGTCCTGACCATGCATGATGGGCGCACGAAACTCGCGGATCAGGTCGCGGGCGAGGTGCGCCGGTTCTTCGGGGACAAGGTTCTGCGCAGTGTTATCCCGCGCAGCGTTAAGGTGTCCGAAGCGCCCGGCTACAGCATGACCATCATTGACTACGATCCTGGCTCGCGGGGTGCCATGAGCTATCTGGACGCCAGCCGCGAACTGGCACACCGGTCATCCTTGGAGGCACAATCGTGACGAAGCCAATCCGACGCAAGGGCGGCCTTGGCCGCGGCCTGGCATCGTTGATCCCTACCGGTCCGACCGACGGCGGCCCCAGGCTCGGTGATGCCGCAGCAGATGTCGTGATCGGCGGTGTGACGGCCGGTGGTGCCAGTGTGGGCGCGGTCTATCGCGAGCTCGATCCCTCGGCGATCGAGCCCAACCCCCGCCAGCCCCGGCAGGTCTTCGACGAGGAGGCGCTCGCCGAGCTGGTCCACTCGATCCGTGAATTCGGGCTGATGCAGCCGATTGTGGTCCGGGAGACGACCAACGGTTCCGGGGCGCGCTACCAGCTGGTGATGGGGGAGCGCCGCTGGCGGGCCGCCCAGCAGGCGGGACTGACGTCTATTCCGGCGATTGTGCGGGATACCACCGACGACAACCTGCTGCGCGACGCGCTATTGGAGAACATTCACCGTGCCCAGCTGAATCCCCTGGAAGAGGCGGCGGCATACCAGCAGCTCCTCGAAGAATTCGACGTCACGCATGAGGAACTGGCGGGACGCATCGGGCGATCGCGCCCGGTGATCAGCAATATGATCCGGCTACTGCGCTTGCCCATCGCCGTGCAGCGACGGGTCGCCGCGGGCGTGCTCTCGGCCGGTCACGCACGGGCTCTGCTGGCATTGGACGCCGGCCCGGAGGCCCAGGAGGAACTCGCCGCGCGGATCGTGGCCGAAGGCCTATCGGTCCGGGCGACCGAGGAGGCTGTCACGCTGGCCAACCGGGATGACTCCAAGCCGTCGAAGCCGTCGCGCCGCAAACCGATCAAGATGCCGGGCCTGCAGGACATCGCGGAACGGATCTCGCGCAGCTATGACACCCGCGTCACCGTCAGTCTCGGCAAACGTAAGGGGAAGATCGTCGTCGAGTTCGGCTCGGTGGAAGATCTACAACGGATTGTCGCCCTGATGGACCCCGGTGCAGCCAAATAGCCCGCGCCCCGGACAAACCACCTTTACGTCACTGTGACGAAATAGCGGTCTTCCGATGCCCCCGGTGCTCACCGACCACCAATGATGAAGCTGGACAAGGGATTTCGTTCACGAAGCGAGCTGCCAGCCCGGGGGCGCGGATATCGGCCGTGGATCGGCCGGCTCTCCTATCCTTAGGGGGCTGCTGTGCGCTTCGGCACCGCGGGAAAGCCGGGGAGATTAGTGTCCGCTCGCATCAGGCCGCTGCGGCTCGACGAATTTGAGCAGCTGCCCAAGCATGCCCGCCGATGCGTGTTCTGGGAGGTCGACCCGCAGACGCTCGACGGCAAGCAGCTGCCCGACCCCGAGTTCGAGAAGGAAGCATGGCTGTCGATGGTCATGCTGGAATGGGGCTCCTGCGGGCAGGTTGCCACGCCTGCGTCCGCACCGGCATCCCCTGGCGTGGCGGGCGACGCCGACGATCACTGCCTGGGGTACGTCCTCTACGCGCCGCCCCGGGCGGTACCGCGGGCCCAGCGATTCCCCACCGGACCGGTGAGTGCCGACGCCGTCCTGCTGACCTCCATGGGGGTCGAAGCAGGCCAGTCCGCCGGCCTGTCTGAGCAGCTGATCAGCCACGTGGTCAGCGAACTGGTGCGACGCGGGGTACGGGCACTGGAAGCTTTCGGGCGCACCGAGGACGTCACCGAGTTACTCGATCCCGCCGGCGTCGACCCCCAACTGCGGCCGGCGATCGCAGCCCTGGGTGACTGCTCCTTCGACGAGTGCATGATCGACGCGAACTTCCTGCTCGGTGTGGGATTCACGATCGTCGCTCCGCACCGCTACTTTCCGCGCCTGCGGCTGGAACTCGATAGGGGACTGGGCTGGAAAGCCGAAGTCGAAGCTGCCCTGGAGCGGCTGCTGGAAACATCGGAGCTCCAGCAGCCGGTCGGTAGCTCGATCGGCTAAACCGCCGGTCGGCCCTGCTCCACCGACTGCTCGTGGGCAAGCAGTTCGGCGAAGGTGAACGTCCCGGTCGGCCGATCATTTTTGCCGAGGAGGTACAGACGTTTCACTGCCGCCAGAACGCCTTCGGCTATTGCGTCACGGCACTCGCGAGTCATGAGCCTACCGAGGTCGTGTGAGCTCGTGATGTATCCGACATCGACCTCAACGGTGGGCATCCGGGTGAGCCGCAACAGATCCCACGTTCGGCCGTGCGTCCGGCAATCCCGTAATCCGGTGCGCGCCACCACTTCTCGTTGAACAAAGTCAGCCAGGTTACGCCCGATGGTGGACACCGACCCGTGTGGGCTGCCGAAGTAGAAGCAGGCGACACCGCTGGCCGACGGGTTCGGGTGGCTCTCGAAACGCAGGCTGATCATCAGGTCGGCCCCGACGGTATTGGCGGTCGCGGCGCGTTCGGCATCCGACGGGCTGCGATTGGCCGGCCGGGACAGGAAGGTTTCCATGCCGATCGCGGTCATTCGTCCTTCGAGCCGGCTGGCCAGGTCCCACAGGATGTCGGATTCGCCGATCGGGCCTTCCGGCCCCTGAGCGATCAGACCATGGTCGCTTCCACCCCGGCCCGGGTCAATGATGATTCTCTTGCCTGACAGCCGGGGCCCGGACACCCGAACATGCTCTTCCTCGCGTATGGCGTGCAGTGAACCACCGGTGACGCGGGACCCGAGAAAGTACAGGGAGCGCAATGTTTCCGGTCCGCAGATCCCGTCGGGAGCGAGTCCGTACTCGCGTTGGTAGGACATGAGCGAGTTGTGGGTCTGCAGACCGAAGTACCCGTCCACCAGGGCGGTGTAGAAGCCGAGGTCCTGAAGGCGTGACTGCAGGGTCGCGACGTCGTCGCCGTACATCGGCGCACCGAACTGGTGGGCAAGCGTGCGGGCGCCAAGCCGGTAGGACGCCTCTTTGAGGGCACGGTAGGTGGCCTCTCCGACGAGCCCGTCGACCAACAGGCCCCGGCGTTGCTGAAAGGCCCGCACCGCATGATCGAGTTCGTCGTCGAAGTTGTCCAGGGCCACCTGCCGGCCCGTTGTGATGCCCTCGTCCGGGCTTTCCAGCAACCCCAGGGCTGCCAAGGCGCTCCGGATCTCCACCACCGCGGCGCCGCGGTCTCCCCGCCGCAATTTGTCACCGGCAGTGGTGCTGCGCCAGGAGGCAGCATCGCTGGCGCCATCGCCGGGACTCCACATGGCAAGCATTGTCGCAGAGGCAGAGCCTTTTCAGGAAACCTCTCGGACAGATCACGGATAACGAATCAGTCTCTGCCGGCCCGCCCCTCGCGGGAGGGCGGGTTGCCCGCTAGAGGACGTCGGCAAGCTCTCTCAGCAACGCAGCCTTACCCTTGGCGCCCACGATTCGCTTCACCGGTTGACCGTCCTTGAAGAGAATCAGCGTCGGGATAGAGACGACCTGGAAATCGCGCGCCGTCGCCGGGTTCGCGTCAACGTCCACCTTCGCCACGGTCAGTGACCCGGCTTTCTCCGCGGCGATCTCCTCGAGAACCGGAGCCACCATTCGGCAGGGTCCGCACCACGTGGCCCAGAAATCCACCAAAACCGGTGTGGCACTGGACAGGACGGTGTCGGCGAAGTTGTCGTCGGTGACGGTCACCGTGGATTCGCTCATGATTTCGCTCCCGTCATTTCACCGGGGATCATTTCACCGGGGTCGTGCGCGTCAGCCAGCCACCGCTCGGCGTCAAGGGCAGCGGCACAACCACTGCCCGCCGCGGTGATGGCCTGCCGATAGGTGTGGTCCACCAGGTCCCCGGCGGCGAACACGCCTGGCAGTGAGGTCGCGGTGCTGTGCTCGCGCACCACGACATACCCGGCGGGATCGACGTCAAGGGCGTCGCGAACCAACTCTGAGCGGGGATCGTGACCGATCGCGATGAACACGCCGGTCACCGCGAGCGTGGATTCCTCCCCGGTGAGCGTGTTACGGACGCGCAGACCTGTCACGGTGGAGTCGCCCTCCACCGCAAGGACCGCGGTGTTGGTCAGGAACGAGATCTTGTCGTTGGTCCGGGCACGTTCGAGCATGATGCGGGATGCGCGGAATTCGTCCCGACGGTGCACAAGGGTGACGCTGCGGGCGAACCGGGTCAGGAAGGTCGCCTCCTCCATGGCGGAGTCGCCGCCGCCGACCACGGCAATGTCCTGGTCTTTGAAAAAGAACCCGTCACAGGTGGCGCAGGAGCTCACTCCGCGGCCCAGAAGTTCCTGCTCACCCGGTATGCCCAGGTAGCGGGCTGCTGCTCCCATGGCCAGGATCACCGCCCGGGCGCGATGGGTCTCGCCCCCGGCGGTCACCACCTCTTTGATCGGCCCGGCCAGCGATACCGACTCGACGTCTTCCATCTGCAGATCCGCTCCGAAGTGCAGAGCCTGTTCGCGCATCTCATCCATGAGTTCCGGGCCGGTGATGCCGGCACGGAAACCCGGGTAGTTCTCGACCTCGGTGGTGGTCATGAGTGCGCCCCCGAATGCGGTTCCTTCAAAGACCAGGGGATTGAGTTGCGCGCGCGCCGTGTAGATGGCGGCGGTATATCCGGCCGGCCCTGATCCGATGACGATCACGTCATGCAGGGGGGAGTTGTCGGTCATACGAGCCTTTCTGACAGACGAGTTGCTCACCGTCAAACACCAGCGTAGGCGGGGATGTTCCCGGTCGTGAACTAAGGGCGCACCGAGGTGGCCGTCGGAGTGACGGTGATGAGCCGAGCGCTGGTCGGCGTGCTGGTGGCCGGTTCGGCGGCCGTTACCAGGATGCCCACGCCCAGTGCGACGGCAATGATCGCCAACGCCGAGACGATGCCGATCACCATCGGGCGGGTGGGAACTGGCGGACGGGCTGCATGCGCGGCGCGGACCAGTGGGGGACCGGTGACCTCGTGCGCGGGTGGGTGGGGCTGCACCCGATCAGTGTGCCGCTCAGGCATGTCCTGAGGGGGAGAGATGACCCAACAGCACGGCCAGCCGCGCACGGGCCCGGGCGCACCGGCTCTTCACCGTTCCTTCGGCGATCCCGAGCAGGGCCGCGGCATCGGCTACGGAGTAGCCGTACATATCGACTGCGACCACCGCGGTGCGCTGCCCGGCCGGCAGTCGCGATAGTGCTTGCCGGACCACGATCTCGGTTTCGGCGTGTGACGTTCGATCGGCCAGCGAACAGCAGTCGTCGGTGAGCTGGCAGGTGTGGAAACCGTTGCGGCGCAAACGGTCCAGGCAGGCGTTGAGAACGATCCGGTGTAGCCAACTACCGACCGCGGCGTCATGACGAAACGCACCGGCGGCCCGGTGTGCGGAGAGCATGGCTTCCTGCAGTGCGTCATCGGCGTCCTCGGCGGTCTGGCTTCGCCGCCGGGCTAGCCGATACAGCTGGGCGCGGTGGCGGCCAAACAGTTCCCCGAAGGCGCGACGATCACCGGCGACGTGTGCGGCGAGCAGATCGGAATCGCTACGACAGTCGGCGGAGAAGATGGGCACGGCCGGACAGTAGCCAGACCGGGGCCGCCCAGCACTTCACCCCTGTGCAGCGTCAGGAGGCGGAGCGAACGGTGATGTCCGAGATGTCGGTGCGGCTCTTGCCCGCTGTCTGGCCCAATGTCGAGATCCACACCAACAGATTCGAGGTGGCCGCTGCGCTGGGCACCGAGATGGTATTGGTGCCGGGCTTGAGTGTGGTGGGACCGGTCAGCACGGTGGTGTCCGCGAGGCTTGCCGGATTGGCTGTCGAAGCGCTTCTGATCTGGACCTGGGTGCCGGTGCTGGACACCGTGATGGTGACGTTGCCGACCACCGTCGATTCAGGCAGCTCCAGCATGAGGCCCACTCCGTTTTTGAAACTGGGGAACGGAACGGTGTCGGTGTAGATGTCTGTCGGCCACGCCGTTGCGGGGTCGCCATCGATCGCCAGGCCTGCCAGGCTTGGGGCGTCAGCACCACCGTCGGGCGAGAAGACCGTTGCGGCAACGGGTTTGATGATCGAGCCGCTCACGGAACGGCTTGTGGGCGTCGTTGTATTCAAACCCAACTGATCGCCCTTGAGTCCGCCGCCCACATCACCGAAAATCCGCCCCAGCACAGATGCGAGCGCGATCACTGCAACCACCAGGACGGCGGCGCCGGCCCCGATTCCGATCAGCAGGTTACGGCGGCGAAGGGCCTGCTTGGCGGCGGGATCTGCGGGAGTCGGTCGGCCTCCGGAGGTCCGCGGCGGAGCATCCTCGACCGGAGTCATCAGGTCGGTGCGATCGGCGGCGTTCGTCGCCTGCTGCAGCAGGTGCAGCAGTGTGGGCGCGGTGCTGATCCCACCGCCAGGTTGTACGGCCCGGATTGCCGCCGCTGAGATCTGGAAAGGAATGGCTGAGTTGACTGCGAGCGGCTCGACCGGTTCGCCGGACGGGTCGGTATCGGCCGGCCTCAGCCCGCTCGGTGTGCCGCGTTCAGGCAGGGGCCAGCGATCGACGAGAAGTGCGTACAACGCGGCTCCGATGCCGCGGATGTCGCCGTTCGGTGTGGCGTCGGCGAGAGTTGCCGGAAAGGCAAGTGCGACATCGCCGTCAAGGCTGACCCGCACCCGCCCCGGATGGTCGATTGACAGGGCGACGCCGGCCCGGTGTGCTTCGTCGGCTGCCGCAGCGAGCGACTGGATCGCTCTGGCGCCGCCGATCGGCGATGGGGAGGTGCCGGCCACCTCCTTCAGCGAACCGCCCCTGATCCACTCCGACACCACCAGCCCACTGCCGTCACTGTTCTTGGTGACGTCGAGGACCCGGGCCAAACCGGGTCGTGCTATCCGACTCAACGTGAGCGTGCGCGCCAAGATCCCCTCGACCTGTTCATCGGGCATGCTCCGGTCGGGGTCGACGAAGGTAAGCGCCACTTGACGATCTAACGGGATGTCCAGCGCCTGCCAGAACTGCAGCCCGGGGGGGCCGCCGTGGAACACCAGTAGCCGGTAACGCCCGTCGGCGACAGTGGCGCCGGGACCCAGGTGGTCGCTCAGTTCCGGCCCCTTCCCCGTCAGAGTTCCGTCGCCGGGCGCCGGGCGCCCGAACCCGAACTCCTGTCGCTCCGGTACGGCGGATTCGCCGATTTCAGGGTACGGGACAGGCCCCTGCAGGTGGGGCAGGTAGGAGTTGCGTGGCGAGGGTGGGTCGCCCGGTTCGCTCGGGGCCAACCGCTCCCGGACGGCGCCCCACGCGGCCACCGCATCGGGTACCCGGGCTACCAGCATCACGGCGGCCAGGCAGGGCAGCATGACCGCGGCCAGGATCAGCAGCCGAACCATGGATCCGGCACCGCCCTGATCTGTCAGTGCCCGCAGACCCAGGAGCCGGTCAACGCCGGCCGCGATGAGTGCGGCCAGCAGTGACGCCGCGGCGGTGACAAGGATGGTGCGGATGACCGTGGCGTCCAGCAGCCGACCGCCGGGTGGCCGCAGCGATCGGCGCAGCAGCAGATGGCCGAGTACCGCGCCGGTGAGAAAGCCGAGTCCATTGGCGGCGCCCAGATAACCGGCGACCAGCTCGGGGTCGGTGGTCAGGTGCGGGGCAACGAGCGACATCGCGATCTTCACGACGGTGATCGCAACGATGATCAGGATCGGAGTCCAGGGTTCGTCCCGTGCGTAGAACACCCGAAGCTGCAGCAGCACCAGCGCGTAGGGGATGAGGGTGAACGAGGACATCGCGATCGCCATGCCGAGATAGTTGGCGTCGACCTCACCGAATTTGCCATAGGCGAACAGGGCACTGCCGATGGCCGGTCCGCTGATCGTCATGAACGCCACCACCGGGATCAGTGTCAGCATGGTCAGCCGGGTAGCCAGGGACAGATCCGCGAGAACGGCCGGAACGTCGTCGGCCGCGGCGTTGCGGCTCAATCGCGGCATGACCACCGTCAGGATCGTCACGCCGATGATGCCGAACGGTAGTTGCAGCACCAGCCAGGTGTAGTTGTAGATCGCCGGCCCCGAGGCCGCGGCGGTACTGGCGATCCGGTTACCAACCACCAGCCCGATCTGACTGATCAGTACGTAAAGCACCATCGCCGACGCCATCGTGCCGAATCGCTTGAGCCGATCGTCGATTCCCCACAGTGGCCGCAGGCTGATGCGTTCGGAACGGATCGCGATCAGCAACACGGCGGCCTGCGCGAGTACGCCGACGGTCGTGCCGATGCCCAGCACCAGTAACTTGGCATTTCCTGTCCGCACCGGATCGACCGAAAGTTCCCCGGGAACAATCAGATACAGGCCCAGTGTCGCGATCGCTACGACGTTGTTGACCACCGGTGCCCAGGCCGGGGGCCCGAATACGTTGCGGTTGTTCAGGATTGCCATAAAGACCGAAGACAGTCCGTAGAAGATCACCTGTGGCAACAGCAGGTAGGCGAACGCTGTGGAGAGTGGCTGGTTGACCTTGGGATCGGCGCCCAGCATCAGGCGGACGAGCAACGGCGCAGCGATCACCGACAGTACGGTGGCCGCCAACAGCACGCTCGTGGCCAGTGTCACCAAACGCCGTACGAAGGCTGCGCCCCCGTCGACGTCGTCGCGCTCGGCGCGGGCCAGCACCGGAACGAAAATTGCGGTGAAGGTGGCCTCCAACACCAGGGCGGCAATCAGATTGGGCAGTTGGTTGGCAACGGTGAACGCACTGGAAAGTGCCGCACCGAGAATTGCGGCGAGCAGCACGATGCGGATGAAGCCGGTGATCCGGCTGACCAGTGTGGCCAGCGCCATTCCCCACGAGCGGGATACCACCGCCGCGTCGGAGAGTTCCTCGCGACGGATCTGGGGCCGCGGCGTCATGCGGTGGCTCCGGGTGGACGCGGGGGCCGGTCCACGGTGGCTCCGGGTGGACGCAGCGGCCGATCTGCATCGGCCCGGTCGGGTTGACCGCGGAAGCGGTGGTAGAGGCGGCGGCCTACCAGAGTCGCCAGGATCAACCCGCCGATCACGGTGATCGCGGTGAGCAGCTTTCCGTAGGCGTTGGCGTGGACCGATAGCCGCACCGGTTCGCCCAGTTGCACCCCGTCTGGGGTTCGCAGGGTGATGTCAACGGCGACGCGCTGGGTGACGCGGACTTCGACAGGCACCCGAAGCGGAAGGTAGCCCGGGGGCAATTCCTGCTCGCCGATATCCGTCACCGACATGCCCGGCGGGGCGTCCACCTCCAGGCGCACCCGGATCGGGACCGCGAGGTCATTGCGCAGCGCCAGTGGCAGCGCGCTGCTTTCGGTGGCCAGTGTGTAGGAGTCGCCGGGGTTGACGATCGTCACCGCGCGGAACAGATCCTCGATGGTCGAGCCGACAACGGCCAGTCGTTGACGGGCGATGTCGTTGCGGCTGTCCGGCGGCTCGATCTGGCTCAACGCCCGCAGCATGTCTTCGCGCAGCGGAGCGGTGTACCCCAGCCCGGTCAGACCGGTGCGGGCGTCGGTGGCCAGGGCCGCATTGAGTCCCCACAGTCGGCTCACCTGGTTGCCGATCGTCGCCACCACGTCCTCATCGAAGCCACCCGGAACCTCGCTCGGCAGATCCGGGGTCGCCGGTTGGGCGGCGGCGGCGTCGCTGATCACCGCCACCAACGGGCGTGGACTGGCCAGGCCCGCCCGAACCGCATTGGCCAGGGCCGTCAGCATCGCGCGGGCATCGTCGGGCTGGGGGCTCCACTTGAGCGGCGGCAGCAGGATCTGACCGCGCGGTTCAATCCCCGGTTGCAGGGCCCGCCACAGCATGGCCGCCACGGCATCCTGGCGGCGAGCTACCGGCGAGTGTTGCTCGACCGGCACGCTGAGTGCGGGGCCGAGGTAGGTCGGCAGACCCGGGTCCGTGCCGACGCCGGCCAGCGCGGCCCCCACGGCGGGGTCGAAGGGTGCTTCCACGACCTCGGGGGAAAGCCGCCGCGGCGTCAGGTCGGCGGTGAATGGCGCCCCGTCTGACGCGTCCGCCGACGGGTCCGCAGCGATCGCGACCGTGGGCGCCTGGGAATTGAGCAGATCGAGTGCGGGCGCGCTCAGCGGGCCGTCACCGAGGATGGTGACCCCACGGACGGACGTGACACCGAGGATCCGGTCGACGATGTCGGCCGAGGCGACGGTTGCGGCCGCACTGAGCCGTGGGTCGCCGACCCGGTGCAGGGCGCCGAGGTCAGCCTGGGCATAGGGCGTGGCGGTCACACACATCCGGCCGGACAGACCCCGCAACCGGTCCAGCCAGCCCGCCGCGGCGGCCTCGCCGCTGCCGGGTTGGGTGGCGGCGCCGGCCCCGCCGGGGGCGTCCGACACGACATAGCCGGCTGTCATCGCGTTCACGGTGACCAAGAGGTCGGGGTCGACAGCCAGGCAGAGCGCGTCGGCGAGGCGGCTGTCCGGGTCGATCGCTCCCGGACTGATCGCGAACTCGGCTGCCGCCAGCAGTGTCTCCAGGCGCCCGCCCGGGGCCAGGGATACGGCGAGGTCGTCATTCATCAGCCTGACCGGGGTGGTACCTCCGGGAACCCCCGGCGCCAGCCGCGGCCTGTCGGCCAATGGCCACAGCATGGTGATCGCCACGGGTTTGGTGGTATCCGGGGCCACCGCATCCGTCAACGGGTTGCCGCTGGCGGGATCGGCGGGGACTCCGGTCACCGGCAACAGAAACCGAGCCGCGTCGAGCCGGGCCGGCGCACCGTAGTCGGGGGTGCCGTTGACATTGACCAGGAGCGGGTAGACCCCGGGTACCGCGATGCCCAATGACGGCTGCGGGCTCTGTCTGATCGGTACCGACAAGGTGAATCCAACAGCTTGCCCGCGACCGAGTTCGGTTGCCACGGTGACGAATTCACCCACTGCCTCGTATTGTTCACCGGTGCTGTCGAGACTGGTTCTCAGTTCCGAAGACGAGGTCACCGCCGCGCCGTGCTCCAGACGTGCCACCACGTCGCGGACTGGTCGATCGCCGACGTTGGTCACGGTTGCGGTCACGGTCACGGCCGGGTCGCTGGAGGTGGTGACCACATCCGGAGTGACACTGTCGAGGCGCAGCTTGAGGAATTCCGAGCCGGGCTCTCCCGCTGCGGTCGGGGGTAAGGAGGGCAGTAACAGCAGCGCCAACAGACCAAGAACGACAACGATGATCCGGGGTGCGACCGTGACCCGCAGCAGCACGGTCACGCGCCCGAACCGCGGCCGTTCGTCCGAGGCTCGCCCGACGCCTCGTCGGGGGAAGGACGCTTGCGGGTGCGGATGGCCGAATGGGTTTGGGGACGCAGTTGAGGCGTGGTCGGTGGCAAAGGAGGGAGAGCCGCGGGGCCGTCCGACTGCAGGAGGGCGATCAGCTCGTGGGCGACCTTGGCCAGGCGTCGCTCATCGGCGTAGGCCAGCCGTCTCGGAAGTTCAGTGACGGGCACCCAGGCCACTTCGGCGACCTCGACGTCCTCGTCGCACAACTCTCCGCCG
>Ga0164295_10000770_pt1 | contig 26703 bp, 26 predicted proteins | sample GEODES006metaG_FD_111798 | JGI IMG/M metagenome (GOLD analysis project Ga0164295, IMG submission 111798) | Oligotrophic lake water microbial communities from Sparkling Lake, Wisconsin, USA - GEODES006 metaG | ecosystem: Environmental > Aquatic > Freshwater > Lake | place: USA: Sparkling Lake... | reverse complement strand
CCCCTCTCCACCTTTGCGAAGCTGAGCCAAATCACCAAGAATAGGCACCCCATGAATTCTGGTTTGGGCTTTTCGCCTGTCGTCGTCATAGATCGCACAGACATCCATTCGTAAATTGGGTCGTGCGATTAGCTCCTCCACCAGCGCCGCTCCAGCTGTACCTGCCCCATAAATCGCGATCCGCTTTTTGGGTCGGTCAGGTCCAGCTTTCCCCTGCATCCGCTCGCGAAGGATTCGAATCGTCAATCGAGCGGCAATCAGTCCAACTGTCGAAAAAACAAAGTTAAGCACCACCACGCCGCGAGGCGGAGTGAGAAGCCCTAGATTTGCATACTGGGTGGCCAGGAGTCCCACATTCGACAAAGTGGTTGCCATAAGAATCTTTTGCGCATCGGGAACTCCAAAGTAGGAGAGAAGAGTTCGGAACTGTCCAAAGAGCCAAAGGAGCGGAAGGGTTAGCCCTAAGCTAATTACGAATCCCATCCGAAACCGATCCATGTAGGGGGCGGGATAGAAATCGAACCTCAGCTGAAACGCCGCATAGAGGGATACCGCCAAAACCGCTGAATAGAGCAGTTGAAGGATAATTACTCGCGAAAATCTATTCCAAATGATCATGAGTCCTAATATTCGTTATTATTTGAAAATTAAGCAAGAAAAGGCGTTTTTTACCTTTCAGTGTTGAACTTGGTTTGCCGCAAATAACTAGCTTGCATGTGGTTAGAGCCCCTAGTCGCCCTGCTCGCATTGTGGGGCTCGGAGGCGGTCGATTTTGGAATTATAGCTACGTCTGAATTCGACCGCGGGATACGCACCATTTACTGAAAACCGTATTTTCATCACGGCTTGCTTGCCAGCTGATCGCGCGTGCGTCGCGCGATACTGCCTGCGTCCATATGGAAAGTATTGCGAAGGTAGGCTTGGGAGCCAACCACGCTGGAAAAACAACCATCCAGCCCAATTCGCAAAAACCGCTTCGGCAAGGCGCCCTCGTCAGCAAGCGTTTCTAGGACGAGACCGCCCAGTCCACCGTGAATGGTATGCTCCTCGATCGTCACGACCAGCTGATGCGTTCGGGCCGCAGCAACGATCGTCCTGGGATCAAGCGGTTTGATGGTGTGCATCGAGTATACGCTCGAACTTATTCCGTCGAGCTGTAACTGGTCGGCAGCCTTGATGACTTCGGAAAGAATTCCGCCGGTGGTCAAGAGGGCAACATCTCGGCCTTTTCGCAGGACGCGTGGCACCCCAAGCTTGAAGGGCTCCGTGGTGTCCCCGTCCGGGCCAGCATCCTTGTCCAATCGCAGAAAGCAGGTCCCCGGCTCCCTGGCGATGGCACGGGTTGCCTGTTCGGTTTCCCACCGACTGCAGGGAGAAACGCACGTGACGTCTGGGAGCGAACGCATAATTGCGATATCCTCGGTCGCGTGGTGCGATATCCCTAACGCACCATAACTGAATCCACCACCGATCGAGACCACCTTCACGTTGGCTCCGTGGTAGGCGGCATCATTGCGAATCATTTCAAGACACCGCAGCGTGGAAAAATTGCCGATTGAGTAGGTAAATACAACATGCCCCTCAAGCGCCATTCCAGTTGCGACGAGAGTCATGTTCTGCTCGGCCACCCCCGCGTTAATAAACTGTCGGGGAAAACGACCGCAATATTCATCGAACACTGCGAACCCAAGATCGCCGGTGATCAGCAGGATCCGCGGATCCCTTTCGGCGAGGTCGCAAAGCGTTTGAATGAAGCGGTCCCGCATCAGGACGATTCCTCCAGTTCGCGCAGAGCGCGGTCGAATTCGTCCCCCCGTGCCGTCCGATAGTGCCAGAGCACGGTGTTTTCCATGAAGGAAACGCCTTTGCCTTTGATGGTGTGTGCGATCAGTACCGTTGGCCGACCTGGCCGTATTGGGATACGAGAAAGAGCAGTTTGCATCTGTCCATGATCGTGACCTTCAGCTTCAATTACACACCAATTGAAGCTTTCCCATTTCTGGCGAAATGGTTCAAGAGCGAGTGTCTCAGCCACAGGCGCGAGACTTTGAATCTTATTATAGTCAACAATGGCAACTAAGTTGTCGAGTTGATGATGCTGAGCAAATAGGGCCGCTTCCCAGATCGCTCCCTCGTCACACTCGCCATCCGAAAGCAGCACAAAGACACGCGATGATCGGCCGGCTAGCTTCAACGCCTTTGCCATACCTACACCCACGCCCAGGCCGTGGCCTAGACTACCTGTTGATAGCTCAACTCCGGGAATCCCCTTATGACTAATGTGCCCGGACAGCACTGCGCCATCTCGGCAATGCTGCTTGAGCAATTCTACGGGAAAAAAGCCCGCTTCTGCCAGCGTGGCATAAACAGCTGCACCTGCATGACCCTTGCTTAAAATAAAGCGGTCTCTCTCCGTCCAGTCCGGACGATTCGGATCATACCGCATGATATCCGAGTATAGAACAGCAAGAATATCTACGATGCTGAATGCCGAACCAACATGGGAACTGTTACCTCGCTCTGTCATAGCAAGGACGTGCTTTCGCACTTTTTTCGCCAGCGCTTTTGTTACTACTGCTTTACTTTGAGACATTTTAAGAAGGCCGAAAAAGAACCACTAGCCTAAAGGACAGCAAAGCTGATGTATGGATCCCACTCAAATCTTTGAAGTTTAATGGGGCGCTTCACGAGAGCCTCTAGCATTGCAGTCGTCTCCCCCGGCCACTGGGGATTGTCGAGTTCGTCAAAAGCCAGCACAGAGCCCTTTTTCATTCTTGGCAGAAAGGACTTTAAAGCAGCCTTGGTGGGTTTATAGAGATCGCAATCAATAAAAAGAAGACTCACCAACAGATGAGGATTCTGTTTGACAAAAATGGGCGCTGTCTTGGCGATATCTCCTTTGATCAAATGAACTTTCGGTATATGGCCAAGGAATCGGTCCTGATCATAAATTTCTATCAAGCTTTGCAACTCCTTGTAGGAATTGGCTTTCAGATCCCCAGGGCTTGTCTTGGTGTTCTTGTTTTTGTCCGCCTTAGCCAAGGATGGAAATCCGGCAAAGGTATCAAATCCATAAATCCTTCTCGTCAGATTTTCGGGCTCAAGCATAGAGCTGAGTTTCGCCCAAGACATCAGACCAAATCCACGGAACACTCCGCACTCCACAATCGACCCCTTGATCGGCAATATTTTCTTAAAAAGCTCATACATTGCCAAGAATCGCTTCAGCTGTTGCCTTCTTACATACTTTGGAAAGCACTCCAGTTTTGATTCAATGGAATCCAGAGAGCGCGCAAAGATATTTGCCACCCTTGGACCGATGGTTTTTTCTGCTTTGCTTTTAAAGGTTTTCATGTTTTGACTTTGTAAATGGATTCACGACTCTTTTGATAGTTTGAAAAATAATTTTTATATCTACCCACAGCGACATTTCTTTGAGATATTTAAGACTCAGCTCCATTTTGAGTGGGTGGATTTTCGCCATGTAATCAGCGTCTGGGTCAGAACTCCCCTTCAAAATCACTTCTTCATTAGGAAAAGCCAGGGACGCAAAATCTGTGATTCCAGGACGTATTGTTAAAAGGTTTTTTTCTTTTGAAGAATATTTATCTACAGCCCATCTGACCTGTGGCCTTGGCCCCACTAAGCTCATGGAGCCCATAAACACATTCAAAAGCTGGGTCAGTTCATCAAGTTTCCATTTTCGCAAGACCTTTCCCACAGCGGTTATTCGGACATCATCAAGGCTGGTTGAGGAGGCTCCGCGGGAGTCGGCATTGACTATCATTGTTCTGAATTTGTACATAGTAAATTCATTGCCCCCTTTGCCAACTCTTTTTGCCTTGTAGAAGATGGGCCCTCGGTCTTTCAGATATATGATTACCCCGATCAGGAAAAGAAAAGGGCAAAGTATCACTAACCCAACTCCCGCTACTAAAATATCTAATCCTCGTTTGATTAAGAAATACATCTAGGGAAAAATAAGTTTATTCTCGAGCAAATAAAGTCAACTTCCTCGTCTGTCAAAGAAGTATTCATCGGTAACAAAAGACATTTTTTAAAAAGTTTGTCCGTATTTGGAAGGTGACATTGAAAGCCAAGATTTGCAAACTGGTGGAGCGCTTTTCCACCCCATTGAACAATTGTTCCAATTCCCTCATTTGCAAGGAATTCTTTTAACGCATCACGATTGTATGCTTGAATTTCGTAGTTTTGAAAAATATCAAAGTGTTCCTTTTGTGAACCTGGAGCTGGCGGGAGCCTTATTTCTTTAATCCTCTTTAAACTTTTTTCATACTTCGCAGCGATTTCTCGTCTCCTTAAAATTTCTTGAGGGTATCTTTTCATCTTCACCAACATGATTGTTGCATGGATATTATCCAATCGTGAATTGCGGCCCCACATTTCCACCATCCCTCCGTGGCCACCTCGACCATGATCACGTAGAAGACGGATTTTTGCTGCTATGGCATCGTCATCAGTAGTGATCATTCCTCCATCCCCAAAGCAACCGAGCACTTTGGCGGGATAAAAGCTGAAAACCCCGGCCAACCCGAATGTGCCTGCGCAACGACCCTTAAACTTAGCACCTAGTGCCTGAGAGGAGTCCTCGATAATCAAAATGCCGTTTTTGGCGGCGATCGTTCCCAAGCGGTCCATGTCGCAAACACGTCCGTTTAATTGTACTGGCATGATCGCTTTAGTTCGCGGGGTAATTAGTGACTCGACAGAAGCAGGATCCACAAGGTGATCACCACCAATATCAGCAAGGACAGGGATAGCCCCGTTGTTGTGGATCGCCGCAGCTGAGGCAATAAATGTATGTGATGGCAGAATTACTTCATCGCCAGGTCCAATTCCTGCTGCCTTTATAATCAGTTCAAGGGCATCGGTGGCATTACCTGTGCCAATCGCGTGTTTCACACCGACGAATTTAGCAATTTGGGATTCAAATTCTAAAATATCATTTTGCAAAATAAACGAACCCTTCTCGAAAATTGGAAGCAATGCAGAAAGAATCTCATCCTGCTGCTGCCTAAAGACGTGCCCATATCTGAAAAAAGGAATTTTCATGATGGCTTAAGTGGTAATATTTTAGGTTTTTTTTGCACAACGGCCACAAATTTAAATGCCTGACTGCGTAATGCCGGAAATGAAAGGTCTAAATAATCTAGAACCCTCCTTGTTGTAGATGCCCCTAAAAGGGGCTTTAGAAGCGGAATCAAAAAGGAAAAAATACCGTGAAAACTTTGGTAGACCACTGGCCCGATTTCACGTTCAAAATCATCGAACACTTGCATGGTTGGCATGCGCAAAAGCGTGCTTTTTGTCCGATTCCCTAAAAGGTAATGAATCCATCGATTAAATCGATACAATGGGTTGTGATTTAGAGAATCCACGCAAATAAAGACCCCCTCCTCCTTTAATATGCGATGAATTTTAGCAAACACCCTACTATGATCTAGGTATGACAAGCTTCCTGCACATGTGACAATATCGAACGAGTTGTCATCAAATTGCAAGCCCTCTGCATCACCCACTTTTCCAGATAGAGATATCCCGTGATGTTTCCCTCGCAAAAGTGCTAACTCAACGTTATGCGGCGCGATATCGGCAACTGTTACAGAAGCCTTGTTAAGGGCTGCAACCAAGGAAAAGGTACCATCGCCACAGCATAGATCGAGCACCCTGACTCCCTCATGGGAATACTTCTTTGTAAGTGCCTCGTATATGACATAGGGGGTCCGGATTTCCACATTAACACACATTGCCCCTGCTTTGCATAAGCTTTCGCCAAGATGGGTCAGTAGCTTTTCATGTGCCCTTTTATCGTATCTTGCTTTTTCAGCCTCTTTATCGAATTGAAAAGATGAAATACTTGCTCCTTTTTTAGGACAATTTCGGATTTTTCATAGGTTCAGGCAAGATGTGGCAACCTCGAATGGTAAAGTTCATTTAAGATGTGATTTGCCAGTTCGGTGTAAACCGTTTTTCCTAAAACATCGTTCGGTAGGTTGAGTTGTATTTTTGATGGGGTTGACATCATTTCCTCCTTAAGAAATATTGCAGTTTTCAACGCATCCCAAAGCGATTCATCGTTTGCTGGATCATAAAGACAGCCCAATTTGAATGATTCAAGAATCTTTTGTGTGGGACCACGTAGAGTGGTTACAACGGGCAACTGATACCGCACTCCTTCCAGTATTTTATTGGGTATACTCGCCTCATAATCCTTGGTGCGACGGATGGGGGCGATAAGGACGGTAGATCTGCGATAAAGGCCCTGGATCTTTGGGAAGTTAACCCGACCAAAAAATTTAACATTTTTTATCCTTGATGCCCTAGCCTGCCATTTCTTAAGATGATCCCCGCCGCCACAAATGACAATTTCAAGGGGTTTCCCGCAGATAACTTCGCGTGCTGCAATTCGAAAGAGGGGTTCAAGCTCAACGAATTCACCTAAATTACCCGCGAAGCAAATTCGATATTTTTCTGCCCTGACAATGCCATGACCATCCCACCATTGATCTGCATCCTGTTTCTCTTGATCTGATATGCTGGGTTCAGGCGGAGACAGGCTTGCCACAATGTCAAAACGGCACCGATCCCTTGGAATTTTTTGTAGCGTCCAGCTCAAAAACTCCTGGGTAATCGAACAAATCCCAGTTGCCGATCGCATGCAAAACTTCGCTTGTTTTGTGAGGGGATAGAACATCAAGCAAGCTAGCGGCTTTAAGAAGCTGGAAAATTGTTCAATAAAGATATCAGGCCACTGATCTTTTACATCAAGAAGACTTGGAATTTTGTTTTTTAAGCAATAATCAATGGAAACAAACGACGTTTCAATTGGGGGAAATCCGACAAAGACAACATCCGGGGGTGTTTGTTCTCTAGACATCGCATTGCGGAGATTTCTAGCTAAGATCGCATGGTCAAATAGTCTTTTAAAAGAAACGTTTTTTGTATATCCGGGACTATCAATTAACCTTACTTCCAGATGATCCGACACTTTGATTGATTTGGCATTGGGATATCGATGTTTTTTTGTTTGGTGGCAAAAGTTGGCACTCCACAAAACAACATCGATTCCTCTTTCGACCAACTCACCCGCAAGGTTTATAGCTCTCATTGGCCGCGGGTTGTCGGAGTCGATGGGAAGTGGTTCACCTGTTTGAACTATCCAAACTGTCATTTTTTTCTTTTTGATATTAAAAATCCCGTATTGCTTGGATTATTTCTTTTTGTTCCTCCATTTTCATGAATGGGAAGATGGGAATGGAAAGTATTCTTTCTTGGTGGTGATGGGCGCTTGGAAAGTCCATCGGGCGGTGCTTTAAGTAAGCGTACGCTTTATAAAAAGGTAGAGCTTTGGGATAGTTCAATCCTGTTCCTATCTCTTTCCGTGTTAAATGGGCACGGAGAGAATCCCGTTTTTCACACCGAATGACGTAAAGGTGGTAGACGTGCTTGCAGCCCGATCGCTCAACCGGCGTGGTGATCCCGGGAATTTTACCCAGTTCTTCATTGTAAATACAGGCCAAGGCTCTTCTTTCCTTGGTCCAACTAAATAGATGAGAAATCTTTACGTTAAGAATCGCCGCCTGTAATCCATCCATCCGGCTATTGATCCCCTCCATGACATGTTCGTTCTTTCCTCCATGACGGGCGTAGGTCGCACAAAAATCCGCTAGATTGGTGTTTTTGGTGACGATGCAACCGGCGTCTCCCATCGCCCCCAGGTTTTTCCCTGGGTAAAAGGAGAAAGTCGCAGCGTCTCCCATTGTCCCGGTCATCTGTTCGTGGTAAGTGGCCAAATGGGCCTGTGAACAGTCCTCAATTACTTTCAAACCGTATTTTTGGGCAATCGCCAGAATCGGCTCCATGTCCGCCGAGTGTCCGTATAGGTGAACCGGGATGATCGCCTTTGTTTTTTTATTTATCTTCGCCTCGATCTTGGATGGATCGATGCAGTATGTGTCCCGCTCTGTGTCTACAAAGACCACCCGCGCTCCCGCTTGAGTAATTGTTTCGCTAGTGGAAATCCAGGAATGAGCAGTAGTGATTACTTCATCATCTGGGCCGATACCTAGTCCTCTCAGAACGATGTAAATTGCATCGGTGCCATTGGCGCAGGAAATGCAGTGCGGCATCCCCAGAAGCTCGCCAAACTTCTTTTCAAACTCCTCCACATGGGGGCCTCGGATGTAGGAGGACTCCCGGATGACCTCCAGAATCGCAGCGTCGATCTCCTTTTGCAACGCGACGTACTGTCGGTGCAAATCTACAAAGGGAATACTCATTTCGTTTTTCTTGGTAGCGTTCGTATCAACTTTGCTGGATTGCCAGCATAAATCCCGCGCTCCAGAATATCCTTCGTGACCACCGACCCAGCGCCAATCACAACATCATCACAAATGCGAATTGGAAGAATAGTGCTGTTGGAGCCAATAGACACTCGCTGACCAATATGAGTTGATTTCCACTGGGTCTTATCTCCACGCGCTGGACCGCCCGATTGAAATAAGTCATTGATGAACATAACGCCATGTGCCACCACGCAGTCGTCGTCGATAGTTACTAATTCGCAGACAAAACTGTGCGACTGGATCTTGCATCGAGCACCGATGCACACGCCCGATTGAATTTCCACGAATGGTCCAATAAAACAATCATCACCGATTGTGCAGCCATACAAATTGACGGGCTGTAGCAATGTCACGCGCTCGCCAAAAGCCACTTTTGCGATTCCACAGTTACGAATTTTTGGATCAGCCATCTAACACCCCCAACCTACACCTTGGTTCATTTAAACCCATGATTACTTCCTTTTTTGTCTCAATCGACTCGTAGATCGCCGAAATTAATTCTAGGCTCTTTCTCCCCTTCTGCCCATCGACCAAGTGCTCCGAATTGTTGCGAATGCTGGATACAACATGTTCGTAATAAGCCTGATGGCCAAAGCCATAGACGTTAGGCGGATTGACTGAGTATTTCTTCAGCACATCGTCATCGCCAGGCAAAGGCTTGGCAAAATTCCAAGTCAGCATTTTATTCACTGCAAAGCCGCCAATCACAACAGTCCCGCCCTCGCCTAGAATAGAGATTGAACCCTCGAGATCCTTTGGCCGAGTGGCGGTGGTGGCTTCGATCACGCCCAAAGCGCCGTTGCCAAAACGCAGCACAACCACGGCTGTGTCCTCGGTTTCAATATTCACTAGCGCTGTACGACTCATCGCAAACACGCTTTCCACATCGCCCATCATCCATTCGAGCATGTCCACATGGTGGCTTGCCTGATTTGCAAGCACGCCGCCATCAAGCGCCCATGTTCCGCGCCAAGCGTCTTGGCTGTAGTAGGCCTGCGGACGACACCAACGAACCCGCACAGTTCCCATGACTAGTTTGCCAAAGCGACCCGCTTCGAGCGATTCACGAAGTTTCACCACGGGCACATTGAAACGGTTTTGCTTCACCACGAAAAGTTTCACCCCGGCCGCGTCGCATGCGGCAATCATACGATCGGCGTCGCTGAGTGTAAGTGCCATAGGTTTTTCAACTACAATGTGTTTTCTATATGCCGCCAGTGCGATTACATGCTCCGCATGAAAGCCACTTTCAGTCAGCACAACAGCAACATCTATTTTTTCCGACTGCATCATTTTGTGCATGTCGCCAAAAGCGGGCACGCTGAATTGCTTACCAATGGCTTCAGCGCGCGTAGTTTTCACATCACAAACCGCAGCAAGTTTGGCATTCGTGATTTGGCTATTTCCAAGCAGTTCAGCATGGCGCTTCGATATGCGCCCGCAACCGATCAGTCCGAAATTAAGTGTGCTGCTCATGTGTTTCTACAGATATTATAAAATGCGCATTAAATTAGTATTTTCCTGATTTGTTTAAGCTGTATGAAGGGATTTTCACTTTAGGCATCTCAGATTTTATTTAGTAATGGCTAATATTCAGTTTTCTTCAACTCATTTTATTGCCTTATGCGACTTTATTTCTGAAGCATTTTGGCTCGTTATGACTCGCCTCGGATTTTTTTAAACTCGTGTGCTCTGTGGCGTTTTTCCTGATGGTAAAAAGCAGAACCCCAAAGGATACCTATGCCCAGAATCGACAAGAGCGCCCGCAAGATTCATAGGTGCATCAAAGCGTATTTTTTAAGATATTTTTTTGGTGAAGATAAATTATGATAAAATACTGCGAGCACGCAACAGCGATTGGCATAACAATCAAAGCAGTACCTAAGGAAATCCAAGACACAAATAAACCGCAACCTAAGAGGCCCATAGCAAAACTCAGCGAACAACGGCGCAACTTCGGATGCAGTACGGGCATGTGAGTAGATATCACACTTAAGCCGATAGAAAGCGATTGAAATATATACATAGATATGCGAATAATAGCCGTCAAACTGTATCCCCAAAGGAAGATGTCAGAATCATTAAAGTGCAGGGCCCAGAGAAGCATTGTCACTGTTCCTATATTTAAGAGTGCTATTGTTCGGAGTAAATGAGGCCATTTATCTTTGGCTGACTTATCTAAGAAGAAGTTTTCCCATCGAGGTTGAGTGATCCAAATCACCCACACAGTGCTAATTAGTACGCCAACTAGAAAAGCCAGAATTACCGAAATTCCAAAAGATAGAAGAAGCGTCATTGCCAAAGAAAAAAGAGCATCACGAAACCTCGCCGTGAATGCGAAGCCTGCGGACATTTGCGCCCGTGATGCTACTGCGCCGCAAATCCACATTATGACCACAAAACAGATTACTGAGAAGTTTACAAAAGAACCATTGAAGTAATTCGGCTTCCAGAGCCACGCTAAGATCAGAAGCCCAATGGAAAAAATTAAAAGATAAGCAAATAAACGAACTGTTGGCGGCCTCAAATCTAATATGATGGAATTGACGGCAAAGATTGAGCATAAGCCACCAATATAAAGGAGGTCGTAGAATTCCTTGCTCGAGGGCGATATTTTTAGAATTGTATAGTCACGAACTATGCCCAGAAGGGCTGATGCAATAGCCGCAAAATAAGCCGCTTGTGTGATTTTTGATAATTTGGAGGCCACCATATGATTAAACCTCAGTTTTGATTAGATGAGCTAAGAATTTAATTCAGCCAGTAATATTAATGGAGGTGCTTTTAGTAAAGAGGTCTGCCTTGAAGAATTCCGATTTGTAATAAAAAAGAAAAGCAGAAGGAACCCAAGGTCATCAGGTAAACTTCCTGAAACTTGAACTTTTACAAATTCAGATAAAAATAACATCCCGACAAACATGTCGAGCGAGTCACCTACCAGATAGATTCCCCGAACAGCGTGACTCAAAGTAGTAAATAATCCCAAAAACACTATAATTGTCGGAATCCAACCAAATTGAAATGCAAGCTCCAGAAAGAAGTTGTGGGGGTATATATAGATATAATTGTGGTTTATTCCATTATGCTCATCAAGATTTGTTGATATTTGGATCTCTTGAGGCCATGTTCCTGTTGGATGTAAGGCTATCTCGGTTAAAGCTTTTGTTATCATTTGATATCGATCATCCCGAATTGAGCCGATGTTTCTGATTTGTCTTTCTATATCGCGACCACTATCCCTGACTGCATTTGTGTCCGGCTCAAGAAAGAAAATCCTTAAAAAGCGGCTCCATCTGGAAACCCACTCATTGGAAGAATTGGCCTCTTCTGACGAATGACGATATGGAAATTTGAAATATTTGGGAATTATGGCTGGCGCACAGATAAATGAAATAAAAAGACAAGCTGAAAAAAGAGTTGTAGCGAGTCGAACTTTATATGGCCGCGAATTCTTCCATTGAAGGAAAACATCGACTAAAGATCCGAGAACAAAAAGGGATATTAGCACTAATACAATTCTTGAAGTTGTGCAGATTGCTAAATACAACCAAGGTGATGCTAGAAGCGTTTGCGAGATTCTTGCTCGCCAAGTAGACAAAACATATATTGCAATAAAACATGATCCCAACATGACCGGCATAGATTTCATATTAAGACTTATTTCGCTGCACGAGCTTCTTGGCCCTTTGTACCAAACCACAAACGCCAAAACCCAACCAGCCAAAATGATGATATGAAAAAGGGCACTTGGAATGTTATTAAGTTTTATATTTTCGAGATTTTCTTTTATAGGCTCTCTATTTGTTTTTTTGCTCCATTTAGCTAGGCGAAGCATGAGGGCAACTACGGACTGAGAAAACAAAGCAGACGCAACTAAAGGAGAAAGAATTGTATAAACCGTACATTTGGCCGTTGGGCTATATATATACTGAAAGATTAGATATAAATAAAAAGCCGCAAACGCAATCCCGTAGGATTTAATTTGACAGGTTGAATTTTCCTTATTAACCCAGAACCAGCGCAACCGCCAGGCAATAAAAACTCCGGCAAGCAAAACAATCAACTGCAAGGTTCTTTTAAGTTCAACGTTTTCAAAAGTTGCGCACCAAGAAATTACAGATCCAATTGCGGGATAGAAAGTTATGCAGATGACTGCCACAGACAACCAGAAATTAACTTTTTTATTGATCATTAACTAAACAAGCTTTCTCAGATTTTAGTCTTAGTTTGTCACCTAGAAGTGCGATTGCACATTTCGCACTTTAAAATAAACTCAGACTTTTACAGATTTGACTCGTCTAAATCCAAGTACAATGAAAATCTTTAAGTAATTAGCCGCTTCAACTCACTGCTTAGGTTTATATATCTTCTGCTGGCTTGCATTTTTTGTGCCTCTATATTCTGCCGGAGCCAAAACTTCTCCAACAAGCTCGTAATCATTTATTAAAGTGAGCCCCCAATTCGAAAGAATATCGTCGCTCAAAGCGCGCTCGCCAAAAGGTTCGGTTATTACCCAAGCCTTACGAATTTGCTCGACTTGGATTTTTTTATAAAAGAATTGTGCCATTTTTTCGCTTCCAGGGTAGCCTCCTAATGCCCAAGGGATCCCGAGGTTAAAAGTCCCTAATATGACCGCAATGCCTGGAGAGCAACCTGTTAGGTCGATAATGGAGTTATCAGATTTAAAATTACCGTTAATTGCTATCTGTCTTACATCTTCATAATACTTGGCTATGTGAATATTAACTCTAATTTTTGATTCTGGGTTGTTAATCTTCACTAATTGAGTCCTTTCGAACAGTTTATTCGGTTGTCTGTAAGGAGACTCCACAGCGTTCAGGAGAAATACTGTGGTTAGGAGTTGAGAGCAGAATGCAAGTGGCAAAAGACTATTTTTCATCCAACTAATATCAAAAGCGGCAAGTGTGGCAATCGCCGCAAGAAGCCAAAAAAAAGCGGCAGCAGAACTTGCATAAGAATAATTATTACCTGTTCCAAATGCATATATATATGGAAGCAGAATAAATATTACTGCCCACCATACTGTTTTACTCACTTTTGGAATACTACGAGAATATATAAAGTAGCCAAGGATACTCAATAAAACCCCAAAAGGAACGCTTAGAATCTGAAGTTGCGCATAATGTGGTAAAGAAAAAACCGCTGATGTAGATGGCTTGAAACAGGCTGCGATAATAATAAATGCAAGGATGCAAATAAACGATGCGATCACACCAGTGCAAGAAACTGTTCGGAGAAAGCAGACTAATGAAGCGATCAAGATTGAAGTGATTGAGAAGAAAGCCCACTCCTTTGTGCTCAGCTTAGGAAAGTCTATACGCCATATCGATGCCATCTCGTGACCAGAGGCAAGTAATTTCTGGCCTTCAAAGGCAATTTGGTATCTTTTGAAATATTCAACGAAACCGATATCTAGCGAATAAGTTGCTATACTAAACAAAGCAGCCAAAGTGACAATCAATGTTAGGACAATTCTTACGCTTATCTTTTTATTTAGAAGCAATACAACGAAACACACGATTGCTAGCAGAAGTGCCGAGGTTGGCTTTGCCATAAAGACTAACCAACCGCCAAATGACATCACAACAGTACCAAACGCACGGTAAAGTCGACTTGGATTCAGCGCCATTAATAATCCCAAAACGGCCAAAAGGATGCCCTGAAAGTTTAAACTATTATAACTTGGTGTCGGCAACCAGTTGAATGTTGAAAAATATAAAAGCGAGGACGTAGAAATCCCTGCAATTGGGAGAAACGTAAGGACTTTCAATCGGGGGCTTGAGATTTTTTTTTTGTTAATAGAAAAATAGAATAACCCTAGAGTTCCTAAAGATAATAAATACGTTGTTACGATGTTAAAAAATCTCAGATGAGGAATATTATAGTTTAGTATTTTGGCAATCGGTTGATAAATAAAGCCGAACTGGCTTAGCGTATATTTGTAAGCCTGGTAGTGCTGTATTAGGAGGACATAATATGATTCATCTGTTAAATCATAACCGTAATTACAAGCAAAAGCTAAAAATGCTAAAACTGTTAAGGTAGAAAATCCCGATAATATTAAAACTATAATATATGTAGTTTGGAATAACGGGCTTTTAAAGTATTTCTTTTTTTCTGTGCTTGTCATTCTTTTTGCGGCAGCCGAGGATAAGGTTGCATTAGGGAAGACGAACCTGGCCGCTTAGAATTATGGACTTAACGTCTGTAAAGCAGGTTTTGCGCCAAATTAACATACTCTTTTTCTTGCCTGACAAATCTTCCACGATCTTATGCGACGAAAAATCACTCGAGACAGCTCTGATTAGGAGTGAAAAGCCCATCCAAGGTTATCGGTCGACCTCGCGGACGCATTGATTTATGGCCTTACAGAAATAATTTTGTGCAAGCACTATCATCCAAATGATTAAGCACTCCTGTGGCTAAAAAGATATCTACGGAGTTTTGTTCGCAAAATGTGTATTCCTGCGCTTCTGCGCAAACAAATTCTCCTCGGCCTTTGAAGCGTCGTTTAACTGTGGCGATAAACTTTTCGTTTATATCAAAGCCTACATCTCTGACATGGGGTAAGGAATGTAGGATATCTCCAGTACCACATCCGATATCCAAGATGCGGTCTCCCTGTTTTTCTTCGATTACGGATGCATAGTGTTTGCGAAACTTTTCCGCCCCAAATAGGAAGCGAAATCCACGATAAATTATCAGATGTTCTAGCAGTTGCCATCCAAGCTTGGTGATTAAATTAATCGTTTTGCTCGGTTCGGGTTTTTTAAGTAGCCTCCCCTTTCAGCCGAGGATTTCCGCAATGGTATTTTGTTGACGCGCAGTTAGGCCTATAAACATTGGCAAGCGAAGGATCCGTTCGGAGATATCTTGCGTGACAGGTAAGTTGCCAGACGGCCTACCATATTTTTGACCTGCAGGAGAGCTATGCAGGGGGACGTAGTGGAACACTGCATTGACCCCTTTCTCTTTTAGTTTTTTGAGCGTTTGACCCCTTTCTGCCAATGAGTTGAGTAGGATGTAATACATATGGGCGTTATGCACACACCCTGTAGGCACGATGGGGCGACAAAGCTTTCCCGCTATTTCAAGAGGCGCAAGCAGTTCGTGATACCGCCGCCAGGAGTCGAGTCTCTTCCGGGTGATTCTCGTAGCCTCCTGCATCTGGGCCCAAAGAAACGCGGCTGTAATCTCACCTGGCAGGAAGGATGATCCTTTATCGACCCAAGTGTATTTATCGATTTCTCCCCTCATAAATCTTTTTCGATCTGTTCCTTTTTGCCAAATGAATTCAGCTCTTTTGATGAACTTTGGATTGTTTACCAATAAGGCTCCTCCTTCGCCCGAAATAATATTTTTTGTCTCATGAAAACTTAAGGCCCCGAAATCACCCATAGTGCCAAGCTCCCTACCTTTATAGGTGGCTTTCACGCCGTGGGCGGCGTCTTCAATTACCAAAAGTTTGTTCCTGCGAGCGATTTGAAGAATGGTGTCCATCTCACATCCCATCCCGGCATAATGGACTGGGACGATGGCCTTGGTTTTTCTCGTGATGGCTTTTTCGATAAGTTTTTCATCGATGTTCAAGGTGTCTGGACGGATATCCACAAAGACTGGCACCGCGCCCCTAAGCACAAAGGCATTGGCCGTCGACACAAAGGTGTACGAAGGCATGATAATTTCATCCCCCGGCCGGATATCGGCTAAAATTGCCGCCATCTCAAGGGCGGCCGTACAGGAGTGGGTCAAAAATGCTTTTTTCGTTCCAAGTTTTTTTTCCAGCCACTGCTGACATTTTCTCGTAAAATACCCGTCTCCGGCCAGCTCCCCCCTTAAATACGCCATATGGATATTTTTAATCTCACGTCCGGTAAGAAACGGCTTATTAAAGGGGATTTTCACTTTTCTAGAATTGCCAACCCAAAACCTGTCTTCCCAAATCCGTTTCCGTTGTATATCAAAAATCGGTCGCCATCGTGGTCGAAAACAAACGGATACTCGATCATTTCACTGTCCCAGCCAGCCGGGGAAACATCGATGCCAGACTTATCCGGCCAAGAATCCCAGTTATTCCCGTCACCACTGGAGGCATAACCTATCCGGTAAGGGGTTCCTTGGCCAGAGCGGTAAGAAAACCACATCTCCAGCCCCCCCCAGGCGGAAGGGATAACCGTGGGTCGGGAAAACGCCTGGGCGATGCCCAATCCGTAGGGAATCGCCAAGCCATGCCGTTGCCAGCTGTTACCGTCAAGTGAGGTCGCACGGTGGATCACGTGCAACATTTCCCCGTTTCCGGCATCCCAAGCCAAAGTAGAGCCATACCACATTTCATAACCACCCGCCTTTCTGGGTAATACCCACGGATATGACAGACTGATAGGATCCGTTGAGTCGGCAGCAAGAAAAGGTTGAGCCGAATCCAAGGACAAGGATCCGTCCTCATGCAACCGCAACCGGCCGATGTCTCCCCGCCAGTGAGAATTGGGGGAATTTTGCCAGCCCATGAATGGGATATACCGCTTGCTGTTGACTTCGTACAAGTTGCCAAGACTTACGCCATCGGCAAAAAAACTTCCTTGGGGGCCGTGCTCGAAAATCGGGCCTGGATTCAGCCGTATAATTTCGCCGGAAAAAATGTCCAATTCTACTTCACCTATAGAAGAGCGGTTTTCCGAATCTCTTCCGCTGTAAAGAATCCGGTAAATGTTGCCAGCCTGCCGAATCGGAACCGGATTGGACGCGTGGGTGATTAACTTTGAACTTCGGGGATGGGCGCTGGGATCAAAGATCCTTCCTAATTTTCGCCAGCTGTTATTCAAATGCCCCTCAACCTTACACTAGGCACATTTGATCGATCGGTAGCTGTGCCCATATAGACACCTTCAGGTGCAGCATCTGCGAGCAGTAACGCCCCGGCACCTACAACGCATCTGTCACCGATTTTGATGTGATCCCGTAATGTCGCATTCACCCCGACGAAACACTGCTCGCCAATTTCCACCCCACCGGAGATGACCACATGAGATGCGATGAAAGTATGATCGCCAATCACCGAGTGATGACCAATATGGTTACCACTCCACAGCGTCACGTTGTTGCCTATACTTACGAAGGGCTGAATAGTGTTGTCCTCAAGGATGAAACAATTCTCTCCGATTGTTTTCTGATTGAGGATTGTCGCACGCGAGCTGATGAAGCTAACCATTTTGTACCCCTTCTTTTTTGCAGCCAGGAATTTTTCTTTGCGAACAGCATTCAGTTTTGAATAGCCTAACGCAGTAAAGAAGTCATAGGAGTCGGGTGGATATTTTTCAGTAACATCTTCAAATGCGACGACTGGTAACCCACAAAACTCGGACTCTTTCATGTAGTTTGCATCAAGTGTAAAGGCAACAATTTCGTAACAGGAGTCAGCGCAGAAATAGTAATGCGCAAGTTGCGCAATGTCGCCAGATCCAAAGATTACAATCGGTTTCTTTATCACAATTTCCTCACTAAAATAGTGAATTCATAGAGCCCATAATCGTGAAGCAAAGCAACTTGCGAGGAATAGCGGCACTTGCACAAATCAAACAATCTACACGGGTCAGCGTAATATAGATGATTGCGTTTTTTTTCTTCGTCGGAATACGAAGTCAGGCAGTTGAAGGCAAAGCCAAGACTACTGGTGCGGTTCATTAAATCCAATGTTGCCTGAAGATATTTAAACCACTCAGAATCTGATTTCCCAAGACGCACATTAAAAATACCGCTTGCAACACTGTTCTCAGCCATTTGATCTGGCTCTGCTGAGATGATGAAGCGCGCTTGATCGGAAGCGGGATGCCTTTGCCTGGCAGCTCTGATCATTTCACTGGAAACATCCACTCCAAGGTACGCACAGGCTACATGCCTGCCCCACAAATAGTCCAGCAAGGCACCGTAGCCGCAACCTAAGTCATTCATGGAAAAGTTAGTTGTTTCCGGCGCAATGATCTTGCATAGCTGTTCAAACCTAAGTGTCCGGCTCCCTGCCCCATTCCAGTCGACCCCTTGAGGCGCAGGACCATGCTGAGCAAGCTTTTCATCGTAATAGGCCGCAACAACGTCGAGGAGCTTAGTATTGCTGTTTGCCATAAATCCGCCTCACGCAGATATAGGCCTGTATTTCGGAACGGCCTCGAAGAAAATGGTAAGGCTTCTGGGATGGTTTTTAAAAATAGTTTGCAACCAATGAAAGGGATAAAGCGCGAATACGTTAAGGAATATTTTCAGGTAAACGGGAAACTCTGTTTTTAATGGAACCTCTCTTCTTCCAGAAAGTAACGTTTTCTTTTTAAGGCTCAACTTTATTTTTTTTGATTCATATCTATTCACCAAATAGTTGGATATTGGCAACAAAATATTAGAAAGGGGATAGGTAAGGCCCTCTACGTTTAGAGGCATCCAGCCGGATGAAATCAGTTTTAGCCTAATTCTGCTAATTGTATAACGCCGATAATGCCCCGCAATTACGTCTTCAATGCCCCAGCTTGTTGGTGAACCTGGAACATAGCAAAGGAGTAAACCTGTTTTTTTTAAGAGCACTTTGGACTTGTTAAAAAAAGCCAATTCTTGCTTGGGAGCTAAGTGCTCAATGACCATCGAGGAAAGAACTAAATCAGCTTTTCTTCTATAATTAATTTTGAAGAAGTTTTTATTAACTACTCTGTATTGGCCTCGTTCTAGATATTCTTTTAATTTTTTGGTTAATGCTAAGGCCGATTTTTTATCCTCCTCAACGCCAACGCCCCTCCACTTGTGCTCCAATAAAACTCGAGAGAGGACTCCATTCCCTGGGCCCATCTCTATGAAAAAACCAGGCCGAATATTTTTGATTTTTTGCAGAAAATGTATTTTTTGCAAAATTGACCCGGGCGGTAAAATCATCATCGGGACATTCGTTAATTTGTTTTCGCTCTGTTTTGGAGATACCTGTCAATTGTATCAGGCTCGAGAAATGAAAAGCCGAGGATTTCTTTTTCGAATTCTGAGAGAATATGACCTGAAAGATTTTTAGGTATTGATATCTGCTGCTTAAAAAATGGAATTGTATACACGTGGTTTATTGCGCGCCTCGGGTGATTAGTTTTGTTTTTACCACCAGCATGGTAAAGCATACAATCGAGAACAATAAAATGCCCTTTTTTAGCTATTATTTGGCGAGCGTTTTTATGAATATAGTTTTTGGAGGGATAATTCTCGGATTTATGGGATCCCTGAAGCACAAAAGTTGAGCCATTAGCATCGGTAAAATCGTCAACACAAAAAAGAGCGTTCAAAGCAAGCGGTCTGGAAGATACATAGTGCTGGTAGGGCAGATCTCGGTGCCATTTCCCTTGGTTATATTTCTGATGCGAAGGATTAATAATGCCGTTTTGCTGGTTTAAAATAAATTTTCCTCTTATCGTTCTAGATATCAATTCAAGCAGGGGCTCATTAAAAGCAAGGGCTTTAAAAATATTTTTTTCCCCGAACGCTAACGGTAGTCGCAACGAGTTGTGCTCATCTATTCTTTCCAAATTATATTTCTTGTATTTTTGATCATAGATGTGTTTCAAACTCTCAAAGGCGTCTGATATCCTTTTGAGATGTCTACTTGAATAGCCACTATCCAAAACACAAAAACCATTTAATTTTAACTCTTCAATCTTTTCATCAGTTTTGCTTTCCACATTTGAGGAAAATGCAATCCCGTAGCTTTCAATTGGAATTTCTGATTTCATCACTTTTTTCTCCTTTTAGTAATAGATCTTATGATTGACAGCGGTCTACTCTTTGATTCGAGGTATACTTTTGAAAGGTATATCCCCTGAATTCCATTAAAGAAAATGATTAAACCTGAAAACAGCCAGATGGAAGCGACTATTGACATGTAACCATCTGGAGGGGTTGCAATAAAAAAATATCGATACAACAAATAAGTTATATAGCCCACGGCTGTAGTTGAAAGCATAGCTCCTGCATAAAAAATGAATATTAGCGGCTTGTTACTAAATGAAGTAATGGCATTTATAGTATGAGACATCTTCTTTGCCAAAGAATACGAGGTTGGGCTAGAGTTATTTTTCTCCACGGGTTCTGCGAATTGGTGAAAGCCGGTAATTAAACAAAGGCCTCCGAAGTTTATTTCTTTTTCACTATGCATTAAAAGCGCTTTTACGTATTTTCTTTTCATCAGCCGAGCAGTACATATGTTGTTGGGCTGGTCTAAGCCTGTAATGATGCGGAATACGCGATAAAATATAAAGCCGGTAATTTTTTCAAACAAGGTTCCTTTTCTTTCTTTAGCCACGCCATAGACCACGTCACATTTCTCCTTTGTTAAAATTTTGTGGAAGATCGAAAGCCATCCGGGCTCTTCTTCCAAGTCTGAGTCGATGAGAAAAACCAGCTCACCCTGGGCGACGGAGAGACCGGTCATGATGGCTTGGTGATGGCCAAAGTTCCTTGATAATTCAATCACTGAAAGATGATGGTCCCTTGCGGCAATTTTTTTTGCAATGGCAAATGAGGAATCGGGCGAGCCGTCGTTGACGAAAATTATTTCATAATCTTTTGCTGTAATCTTTTTTATTTCGTTCGAAACTAATTTGTAAAATCTATGCAAGGTTCTTTCCGATTGGTACAGCGTGGAAATCACGGATATTTTCATACCGAACCTATTTTCATGTACTGCCGAGAATTTTGCCCGCAATTGAAGAGAAGGTCGACGATGGATACTTCATGCACAAAAGCGCCCCAAAGTTGAGGATAAACCGGATAATTCTGATAATTGAACCATTCAACCCTGATCCCCTTTTTGGCAAATGGCTCGATATCCAGATAATCACGGGCTGCCGGTCCAGATACATAGCAGGCACCACCTGCCTGTTGGCATATATTTGCCAACCGCTCAGATTTATCTCCATCAATCAGATAATCCCAAGAGTTTTTGATCGACGTCTTGATCTTCAAATATGTACAGATTTCTGTGATAAAAAATCGGTTGATTTCAGATAACCCCATAAGCTGGAGCTCGAGGTAAACAGGTCTAAGCCAAGTTGCAACAGCATCATAATGAGCCGCCTTCTTGTAGTTGGACTCGATATTTTGCCAATGCAGGCTGGCCCAATCCTTCCCCATAGTTTGGATTTCGCGAATGGTTTGGTTGAATTTTCCCTTTGTCATCACCGGGACTGTTAGCCATTTCACGCCTTGGTGGGTTTTGATGGTGTTGCGGTTCCGCCAATCCCGCCGAGTGTACTGCATGTCATCATATAAAATAAACTCATCCACTGCGGTAATCATGTCAAAATACCCTTTCCATGGGATATAGTTGGATTGAAGTATGGCTACTTTTTTCATGGAAAGTGCCTAGGGCCTCTTTTGCGCCGCGAGCAATAAGCTCACTCCAAACGGGATAGGAATTCGACACGAAATTCTTCTGCGCTCCCACTCGTTCTGATTCTTAACGAATCGCTCCATCCAGGCGGGTAAAATATGGTCATTCATTGTAGCTTCAACATCAGCAATGATCTTCTTGCTTTTTCCCACTAAGCGAAAAGGGAGCGCGCGAAATAAAAACAGTGGAGCAACCAACCATGAAAAGACGCCAGTCAAGAAGCATATGTCGAGCTCCGCCGCGCAGCAAAGCTTCTCTATGCTCTTATAGCTATATCGTCTAAAGTGCCCTGCATAATCGTCGGCATTCGACCACAAAAAATTGTAGGCTGGAACCGTCATGTAGAGCATTCCGCCCGGTTCAAGCAGGTTGTGAAGATGTCTCAGAAATCCCAAGTCATCCATGATGTGCTCCACCACATCGAAGACGCCGATGGCAGGCATGTTGCCCAGCTTGAATTCGGCAGATAAGGTCGACGCACAGACCACATGCTGCAGGCCACGCTTCATTGCGTTACGCGCCCCCGTTTGACCAGGCTCCACCAGCACGACATCTAATTCAGCATCCAGCAGGCCTTTAGCCACAAATCCGTTACCACCGCCGACATCAAATATCGGCCCTTTCCCGCGCGGCGGAAACTTCTTTACCAACTCGACGATGCACGCGTTTCGATGCTGAAACCAAAACGACTTATCCTCTATCCCGAAGCACTGTTCGTTACCTTTCCTGGGATAGGATACTTTATCAGTTTTCGAAGCATACCAGATTCCGTCTTGGCGTTTTTCCAAACCATTCGTATAGTCAGATAAGCACACCTTCTTTCCAAAAGGTTTCTTTGACTTGCCCGTGGTAATTCTAGCTAATGTTTTACGCACCATAAAATAATGTACTCGTGGAGGATTTTGAAACTTCTTTTTTCATGAATAAAAAATTTTTTTCCCAGCAGTTCCTCCAACTCATTTTCAGGCCGAGGAAAGCTTCCACGATCTAGATACCATAAGAGTCTTCCTTTAATATTTTTTGGATTCCAGATTGCATCATAAAACAATAGAAGGCCGCCTTTGCGCAGAACTCTGCTTATTTCATTCAACGCGCATTCTAACTCTGATGCCTCAAGGTGGTGTGATACACATGAAAGAATACACAGGTCATAATTTTCGTCTGGTGCAGGAATATTTGTTGCTGATGCTTTTATCGTTTTATCCTTGGGAAATTTTCTGTGAAAACCCTCAAGTTTTCGGGAGTCGCTATCTAGACACGTGTAATTCCAAGCGTTTGGTACAAAGGGCCTAATTATGCCGGTGCCACCTCCCACAATAAATTCCACTCCGGCATCAGTAAGCGCATTGAGAATTGTTTCGTGATGGGCCATATATTTTTAGTGGGCAGTATCCAGTAGGCTGTTTGCGATTACTTCGAGCTTACTACTCGCTGCCAACAGCCAACTGCTTACTTGTAGTGGGGAGTAGGCGGTAGGCGGTTTGCGGTTACTTCCAGCTTACTGCCTACTCAGTAAACGCTGCCACCCTTGGTCGATTAAGCCCGCGTTAGCGGACTCAAAACCAATCTGTCCCTGCCCTGTCATGTTTTGCGTCAGCATCCCGTGGGATGGCTCGACCCGATTGCTACTTGAGCTTTGTCAGTAGTGGCATGGTCTTCAAAAATCCGGTCACAATCGGCAGAAGAAGTTTTCCATCTTTGTGCCACCTTTTGAAGGCATCCAGTTGGGAATGCCGGCCCGTGTTTAGGCTGTGTCCTTCCCTCCATTGGGCATCTTATTTCACTGCTCCTCCCTCTTGGCATCTCGCAAGGAAGGAATCCTACTCTCTGTATTTCGCTGAGTGGAAGAGGGATCACGATCGCTTTCTTCTAACAGCAATTTGTAGAAGCTCAACGTTGCCCGAGCTGTGGTATCCCATTTAAATTTAAATGCTTCCATATAGCCTTTCGATATAGCCTGGCTTCGGGCATGGTGGGACACAAAGAATTTCCGCATCGCTTTATACAATTCAGAGGGCGTGATTTCCGAAAGAGCACAGCCAGCTTGCCCGACCAGATCCTCCACACCGCTTTTTCCCGCATAAATGACAGGACACCCGTAAGTCATGGCCTCCAAGGCGGGAAATCCGAACCCTTCCCACCGGGAGGGGTAGCATAATCCATAGGCCTTTCGGTAATGCCCAGGCATTTCGTCTTCTGTAGTTTCACTCCAATAGACCAAATTGCGAATCCCCAACGAATCCCAAAGATTTTCTTCTTCGTCAGACGGCTTGCCTCCGCCAATGAGTCTAAGCAGGGGTTGTTTTTCGGATTTTGGAAAAAGACTCAGCGCATGATAGACCGCCTCAATGTTTTTATATCCACCCCTCTTCCCAACGATCAGAAAGTGTTGAGGGTCGGATAAAATTCCTTTCCGCACCGGTCCCGGTCTACCGTGAGGAACAACCTTCCCCGGTAGTTTATTTTCAGGATAAAACCAACGAAAATCTTTTTTTGTTCGTTGGGAAACCCAGAGGATGCCTTTTGCCGTTTCGAGGCTTTTTTTTCTTTGAAAAATGGCGTTGCTCGCCTTCAGGGTTTGGGCGGTTCCATTTTTTTCGGGAATCAGGTCATGGATGGTATGAACATGGACATCGGCCTGCTTGGCAATCCAGGGATCCGATCCGATTCCCGTTGAATGATACACAAGCTTTAGGCCCTCTCTTCTGCGAATTCTTAACTTCAGAAAAAAGGCTCTTCGTAGGAAAATCCTGATCATTGAGCTTCTTCGAAGCCAACCGGGCAATTGCATCCATTCACCGGCCGCCGAGGGCCGTTGCCCTCCAAACAGATGACTCGACCCCGCGATACACCCGTAAGTCACCACACCGGAACGGTGAAGCATTCTCTGCAATTCTACCGTATATCGGGCAATCCCACCGTTTGGATCCCCTAGAAAAGGGATCTCGTCAAAGAATACGGCTACCTGTTGTTTGTTTTTCAGTTCAGAACTCCTCTTTTTCGCAGGGACCTCAATAGGCGGGCCCAAAAGGGAAGTTTTGCCCCCATCGCATGGTGCTTCCTAAAAGTTTGCTGATCCGCCGACTCGTTCCACTTGATCCCTTCAGGATGACGCAGGATTTTCGGGAGGGTTCCGGTCTCTTGGATTTCCTCCATTCCTGTCGCATCCTGCGTATGGGTCGCTCCAACCCCTGTTCCTACGTTTTGGACAAGATTCAATTTGGGCGTAACCGTCAACATACCTTGGCTCCAGCAACTGAGTGTCCAGCGGTAGGCCCAAGAGTCGATTTGTCCACTGTATGTGCGCTCGAAAATTCCCTCCCAGTATCTTCCTTCAAGATTCTTTTTCAGAGGAAACCCTAGCTTTTGTAGGTCGGTCGGCCAGAGAAGGCCCGCACGATCGTAAAACTTCCATGCTCTGCTCCAGGTTCCCCACCCCCAGCAGTGCGGGTAGCGCGAAAAGTAATAATCCGATCCTGAATCGGGATTCCCCCTGTTATAGAAACTTGTGCCTGTGACCGACCCCACTTGGGGATTATTTCTCCATCGTTCAAGCATCTGGTTCATGAATGGGAAAAAATCATCTGCCGGGACACAGTCGTCTTCCAGGATCACCGCCGACTCTTCATGCAGAAAAACCTCATCTAAAGCCGTCTCCACCCTCCGTCGCAGGCCAAGGTTCAACGGGGCCTGCGAGATTCGCAGGTCCGCAATCTTGCCTAATTTTTCTCGTATCGCTTCCCCGGCGATGCGACATGCCATCTCCTCTCCTGGTTTCGGGCCGTCGCCAAAAGCATATACCCGGCAGGGGCGAGCTCTGGCAACCGACTCCAAAACCCTCTCCAAACATTTGATCCGCTTGTAAAAAAGCAGAACTATCGGCGTGCCAAAACCCTCTTTCAGACGACCTCCAAATCCGTTGCAAACCGCCTTAGAAATCCCTCTGCAACTAATAGGTTATAGGCCACGTTGGTATAACGAGCCCCCTCAAGGTGCTTGCGCTCAAGAAGCTTCCAACCATGAGGAGATAATATCCCATTCTCCATTAAAATCCCGTCCTTCAACCAGGGCAAATACCGTTGAAGAATTTTTCTCTTCCATTGTCTAGCCGGCGGAGCGAATCCACGTTTGGGCCGATGGATGATTTCGTGCGGCAGACCCAAATATTCTGCCACCTCCTTCAATCGTGCCTTCGGATCAAGGACATGAGAGGGGTTTTCTCTTTGGCACGCCATGACTGCTTCCACCCAATCAACATCCAACATTGGAAGACGGGCTTCAACGGAATACGCCATGCCAAGACGATCTGCCAAGGTCAGGCCATTCCCAGCAAGATAGATCCGGCTAATCAGCCCGATGATATCCAAATCGCTCCGAACCCCGGCCGAGATCAGCCAATCTTCATCATGGGGCCAGCTCATGCTTTTTTTAAGAAAAGAGGCGGCGAATAGTTTCCCCTCCAATCTGCGGACTTCTTCCATTTCCGGATTTAACGCCAACATCCTTTCGCCCCATGGTTCTCCCGACCCGTCTCTTTTCCACCACCGTAATTGTTCCCACGCGGATTGGCACTGTTTTCTGCAGCGAGGATCGGTTCCCTTTTCGGATCCCAAATACTCACGCCAGGCCCGATGCGGTTGCCTTTCCCTGCGTTCCCTTCGCTCGGCATGACGAACCGCCCGTCGCACCCATTCGTACCCCCAAAATAGCTCGTCTCCCCCCTGCCCCATCAAAAGAACCGGGATTTTTTTGGCGGCGGCTTCCCGGAAAATCCTGAGGTACCCCGGGGCGGCTATGTCGGCAACTGGCTCATCCATCACCTCCAGAAGTTTTGGAAATTCATCGGCGACTTCCTCTCCGGAGATTTCACACTCGTGAAGTGAAATCCCCAGCGAGCGCGCCAAATCCCTT
>Ga0164295_10000767_pt1 | contig 26761 bp, 27 predicted proteins | sample GEODES006metaG_FD_111798 | JGI IMG/M metagenome (GOLD analysis project Ga0164295, IMG submission 111798) | Oligotrophic lake water microbial communities from Sparkling Lake, Wisconsin, USA - GEODES006 metaG | ecosystem: Environmental > Aquatic > Freshwater > Lake | place: USA: Sparkling Lake... | reverse complement strand
GGTACACACTACCATCATTAAACACTCAAGAAACATATAATTCTTGAAAGATTATTAGTAAATAGAACATTTGATTACATTATTCTCATATGGTCTCCGTAAAAACTTATGAATAATGCAATGTAGTGTTATATTAAGACCCACCCAATGATTTATTAATCCCACCCTTATATATAATAGTAATAATAGACTACCCTCTCAACAGAGAGTAGCCTATTAGTAATGATTAGAAAGAAGCGTTAGCAAGTGTAGCAATTGCTTTATCGCTTAAGCCTGCACTTGTTGCTTGTGTTTGGATTGCTTGTGCAATTTCCACGTCAAGCAATGCACTATCAGCGTGTGCTTGTGTGATTTCGTTTTTAGTTTTGAAAGCACTTAACGCTGTAAGTCTTGGTGATGTAATAGCAACACCATTAACATCAACCACTGTGCTACCGTCTGCATTCAAAGCACCAATTTGTTTTTCTTCTGCAATGCAAAAGAATGGGAAAGTAACGTCTGCTGTTTGTTCCCAACCTAAAGCTGACATTTGACGCTTGTGAAGGTGTACTCTAACACCTAAAGCTGTGTAGCCACTAAAATTTCCATTTGCTGTAAAAGCACCATTGTTGATTACGTAATTTTTCATTCTGTTTTCTGTTTTTAATTAATGATTTATATTTGAGTTATATACTCCGTGTGTTAAAAAGGTTTTGGGATGGATGATGAGCAAACTTGATAGGTTTTGGTAGAATGATAAGTTCTCCTTATATATATAGGAGAAGAAAAGAGAGTGTATTACACGCTCTCTAATCCATTTCCAAACTTTACCATTTCAGCAGTGACTGCTTGCATCTCTTCACCCATTCGTTGGTTAGATGTTTTCAAGTGCCAATTGGTAAATGCTTCTTCTAACTCAACACCACTATCTTTATGATGATGGTTGTAGTATAATGCAAAGTCAAGCATCTCTGCTACTGTGAATCTTTTTTCCATATGATTATTCATTAAGTTAATAAAAAAGAAAAAGGAACGCACTGTTGTTAGCAGTTACGTTCCCTTATTATTATTACAGAGTAGAATTAATGAATCCTTCATAATCATACTCAACCATTGCAGGTTCCCAAACCTTTGGTGCATATTTTGCATCAATGCGTTGGTGCATTATCTTGCAAAGAACAGCATTAATTTCCATAATCAAATGGTCGTTAGTCTGTGAGCAAGTAGTTGCAAAGCTAACTGTTGTGTATTGGCTATCATTACCGCTCACTTTGTATTGCAACTGTGTGCAATGATTAAGAGATTTAGTAATAGAAGCATAATCAGCTTTGATTCGTATCTTACCAGTGTGTAGTACGAATGTTCTATCCAAACAGATAGAGTTGTAACCGAAGGGCATTTTAATGTGTAACATAATTTAAATTATTAAGGGTTAATTATTTAGTATGTTGAGAAGGTTTTGGGATGAATGTCCCAAGCACGAGAGAAAGAAACAAAACAGGATTTTACTCCTGTTCTTGTTCTAATAACCATTGTGAGTATTGCTCATCATACTGGTCATAATCATCTCTTGATTGTGTCATCTTTTTGTTTTTTAGCTTTAGCATTCGTTGTTAGGGGGCTACCCCCAACTCTCAAAATGTTATGGGGGGTTTTGGTGTGGATAGGTCATTACCAGTACATATATAAAGGGTTCCTAAATTTTGGAAAAAAAATTTTAAAAAAATTTTGGAAAGTATAAAAATTATATTATACCTTTGGGGCGGTGGTTGGGCTTGGTCTTTTATATAAGTCTATATAAGAAATGTTTCATAATATAGCATAGAATAAAATATTTCTTTTATATATGTTGATTGTAAATGTTTATTATATATCTTTGTCAATATTAAAACTAAATAACGATGATAATACAAAGACTTAAGAAGATAGTTGATAGTGACATGGATATGTCTATTCTTTACTATACTATTCTATCTGCTGTAAACAATCTACATTTAACAGAAAGAGAGATTCAATTGATTTCTTTTACAGCTATTAAAGGGAACATTACATATGCTAATGTAAGAGAAGAATTCTGCAATACATATAATAGTACATCTCCTTCTATTAACAACATTATATCAAAACTTAAGAAGATTGGAATATTCATCAAGGATAATGGAAAGGTGAAGGTTAATCCAATTATCAATTCTATAGATTTTACTAAAGATTTAACATTAGACATAAAACTATTACATGGAGAAGCCACAATCAATGACAGTGAAGGAGTGGATAATAAAGAAGATGTCCATCAACATGGTGATATCAGAGAAGATAATTGATTCTGTTGTAACACATCAGTTTGATTCAGCTAATGATGCTCTTAATACTAATAAGACAGTGGAGATTTCTGGATTTGGTAAGTTTTATTTCAATACAAAGAAAGCTCAGAAACAATATGATAAGTTATTAGCCATACAGAAGGCATATCAGAATATGTTATTAGATGAAAACATTACAGCTACAAAAAGAAATGCTGTAGAGCTTAAATTACAAATAATACATTCCAGTATTAAAACATTAAAACCAAAAACAAATGAGCCTGGGACAAATAATAGAGGGATGGAAGAATCATCTTCTTCCTGAAGAAAGAAATAAAGCTTTTATAGAACATGTTAGCAATCAAAGAATGGCTATATGCAATTCATGTGAACATGTTTCTACAAAACATAAAACAATAAGACCTGATGTACATTGCATAGAATGTGGATGTACTCTATCTGCAAAAACAAAATGTTTAACATGTGAATGTCCATTAAAGAAATGGCTTCCTGAATCTATACCAGATGAAACTACGTAAAATTCCTTTAGAAAGTCTTATTAATTTATTAGCAGATCTATATGATGGAGGTGCTGATTATATTGATATAATAGCTGAACCAACAGAGACAAATGAACCAGATCAAATGAAGATAACAGTTAAGCCTGAATATTTGTCTGAAGATCTAGACACTATGAGAAGAATAGAGATAGATTGTGAGGATGAAGATGAGGATGATGTTATAGATAATAAGAAATCTACAAACATAAGTCTTTCTGAAGAGGATATAAATGATCTTATATAATGAAACAACCAAACTATTATCGCCAGATATTAAAAGCTTTAGATCGTTTACATAAAGCTCATCCCACATATAATATGGGAAGACATCTTGCCATAGCTTTAGATGAATCTAATCTATGGGGCCTAGATGATAAAGAGATGTTATTTGCTTTACAGAAATATGAAATAGAGCTAAACATAGATCATCCACATATAGATGATGAAGAAATAGAGGAGATAATAAAAGATGGCATGAATTTGGAGAGGCTATTCCTTGATGAAGAGGAAGATTAAAATAACAATACAATGGCAATAAAGAAAACTACATACATTAATACAGAACTTGATTGGGCTGAGGAACAATTATCAAGCTGGAAACAATACGTTGATGCTAATCCCTTACATACATTAGAGGATAGAATCAAATGGAAAGAAACTAAAGCTGGTGGTGCTATGCCTATGGTGATTGCAAGTATTGAAGCTCAAGGTAAGTTTGTACAAGAGACAATGAAAAACTACCTAGCTCTATTAGAACAAGTTGAGAAACTACGTGAGAAAGAAGAAGCAAAGGTGGTGCCTGTAAGAGGTGGTGCTGAGCTTGGAAGTATGGCAGAAGATTTCTTAAAGGGTAGAAAATAATGGAAGGCTTACAAAGTATTGATTATAAAGATTGGTTTATAAATCAGAAAAGAGTTCCTCAAAAAGACTCAGATGAATATAGAGCATTCTATGCCTATCATAAACAATTATGTATTGATGGTTGTATGATGGGTGGTGTATACATTAATCCTTTCTTATATTGGCATTTGAACTTCTGGAATACAGAGGTGGATATTATAGATGATAGAGGACGTATATCACAGAAATATGCTAACCCATATCTACGTGATAACGAGTGGATAATAACAAACGAAATAGATAGAGCACATAACGAAAAGAAAGGCTTAGTAATACTAGGCATTAGACGTTTGGCTAAGAGTGTAATTGAGAGCTCCTATATAGGTCATGGTGCAACATTCGATGAAAACTCCCAGAACATTATTGCAGGACTAAATGCTCCCGATATAAAGCTTATTACAGATAAGATTGACAAAGGATTAAACTTCTTACCAGAAGCATGGAGATGGCAGAGGGTAGAAGACAATTGGAAAAACCAAGTTACATTAGGGATCAAGACAAAAGCAGGAGAGAGAATCCCCTTTTCTCAGATCCTTATTCGTAACTTAGATGGTGGTAATAATGAAGAAGCTATTGCAGGTACAAAACCTAGAAGGCTTATTATTGATGAGATAGGTAAGGGTAATTTCTTAAGAGGATTACAAGCTGCTACACCAGGTTTCACCACACCATTTGGTTGGGGATGTTCTCCTATTCTTACAGGAACAGGTGGAGATATGCAAAACTTCATGGATGCAAAGAGCTTAATGTTCGATGTACAGAATTTCAACTTCCTGGAATACAATAGTGCAAAGGATGATCAAAGAATCCATGGACTATTCATCTCTCATAAATATAGAATGGAAGCTAAAGAAGATTCTTCTTTAGGAGCTTATCTAGAACAACCAAAAGAATCAGAGCTACATAATGTAAAGATGTTAGTCTCTAATCAAGACATAGCAGATAAGATTACAAATGACAATCTTGAAAGATTAAAGAAAGCTGGTGACAGACTAGCTTATTTAAAAGAGAAGATGTATTACCCACAAGAAGTGGATGATATATTCTTAAATGAAGATACAAACATATTTGATATAGAAGCAGCTAAACGTCAAAAGACAAGATTATTAAATCAAGAAAGAACAGGAACACCTGTTATTCTCTATGATGATGGTCAAGGAGTGAAACATGAGTTTACAGATAAACTTCCTATATCAAACTTCCCTTTAAAGAATAGTGATAACAAAGATGCTCCTGTAGTGATATATGAGTTTCCAGTTGAAAGTCCTCCATATGGATTATATGTAGCAGGGATTGACCCTTATAGACAAGGTAAATCTGCATACTCAAGTTCATTAGGATCTGTCTACATATACAAACGTATGCATGCTATTTCTGGAGAGAAGTATCAAGATATGTTTGTAGCTAGCTATTGTGCTAGACCAGATAAGAAAGAAACATGGGAAGAACAAGCTCGTTACCTCATTAAGTATTACAATGCTAGAGCTCTATGTGAGAATGACGAGATATCTTTTATAGATTACATGATAGCTAAGGGAGATGCTCATTATTTAGAGAGACAACCAGACTGGTTAAAAGAAATAGTTCCAAACACTACAGTTAGAAGGGATTATGGAATACATAGATCTTCTGAAAAAATCAGAGACTTCTTACATGGATGTCTTAAGAAATATTCAGAAGAAGCTATACATGTAGAGAAAGATGAAGATGGTAACATCATATCAGAGATAAAAGGAATGTCAAAGGTATTTGATCCTGTTCTACTGGAAGAAATGATTCAGTATAATGAGCAAGGTAACTTTGATAGAATCATTGCTGCAGAGCTTGCAATAGCTTTAGCAATGAAACTAGATCCTATAATGGGTAAGATAGGAGGAGAACAAGATGTAAGAATGAAATCAATGTTCACAAAGAATAAAAAGAAAACGCTTTTTACAGAAAGCAGATCAATGTTTAACACACCAAGAAATAAATTGTTTACATAATGGCAATAATTAGATATACAAAAGATGCAACTATCAGATACGCTTATCTGAACATATTCCCTGATCAGTTTAAAACAGATAAGGAAAAGAAAGATGAGAGTTGGATAAAGAATACAATGGACTATTTCTCTAACAAAGCATATGCTGAATATGTAAAGAACAGAGATACATTTGTTAAGAATTACGATCTTATGAAAGGAATCTTACGTATGGAAGATTTCTATCAAGAACCAGAGGTGAGAAGCTTTACAGATGTATTAACATCTGATCTTGAACTTCCTGCTTATGTAAAGATGTATTCAATCATCACCACTCCTGTTAATGAGTTGGTAGGAGAAATCAGTAAACGTCCTGATGCATTTAGAGTGAAAGCTTTTGATGATGATAGTAAGGCAGAAGAATTACAATTCAAAACAGAAACTCTTCAGAAGTATGTTATTGCACAAGCAAAACAACAGATAATTGAAAAAGCTGCAATGGAAGGAGTAGATATTCCTGATGAACAATTGGAGCAATTAACAATGGAACAAGTTAAAGATGAGTTAGATAGCTACACATCTATTGCAGAAAAATGGGCTAATCATGTACTTACTTGTCAAAAAGCTGAATTTAATTTAAAAGAAAAATCAGAAGATGCATTTAGAGATATGTTAATATCTGCTAGAGAATTTTATCATATATATGAAGACAACTCAAAACTTGGTTTCAACATCGAAGTTGCTAACCCAAAGAACACTTGGTTTCTCACTACTCCTGATAGAAAGTATATATCAGATCCCACAGGAAGAGCTCAGGGTGCTTATGCAGCTGGGACAGTTGAAGTTATGGAGCTTTCAGAGATCATTGAAAGCATACCAGATCTTACGAAAGAGGAGATTGACCACTTACGTTCATCCTTACAAGACTATGGATTAATTAACGTTAGAGAATCTAATTTAGGTAATCCTAATGCTATACCAGGTCAAGACTCTGTACAATATGATACATTTGATCCATTAGTTCTTCAAACTCGTATGGTTATTGAATCAGAGATGAAAGAGAACAATGATGGATTAAAAGACTTCTTAGGACTTACTAATAATGTTAGTAGTTTTGGATATAAGTATGTTGTTGTTAGATCATATTGGATATCTAAAAAGAAAATAGGTAAATTAATCTACATAGATGAAATGGGTAATGAACAATCAACACTTGTTGATGAAAATTACAAATCAGGCACTATGCCTACCCAACAATCATTAGAATGGGGATGGATTAATCAATGGTATCAAGGAACTAAAATAGGTCCAGATATATATCATATCAAACCATTTAAATTATTAAACTATTGTCCTATTATAGGAACAACACACGAGGTGAAGAATACAGAAGCAAAAAGCTTAGTAGATCTTATGAAACCTTTTCAAGTGTTATATAATGTATGTATGAACCAATTATACAAACTTCTAGAAAAAGAAGTGGGTAAGGTGCAGTTAATGTCATTACGTCATATACCAATTCCTAAAGATGGAGATGCACAAGATGCTCTTGACATATGGGAAATGGAAGCACGTAATAGAGGAGTGGTATTTATTGATGACTCTCCAGAGAATATGAAATCTCCTAGTTCGTTCAATCAATTTACAGCTCTTGATCTTACACGTACACAAGAGATACAATCTAGATATACATTAGCACAACAGCTTAAAGCTGAGTGTTGGGAACTTATAGGTATGTCTAGACAAAGAATGGGGTCTGTTTCTGCCTCTGAAAGTGCTACAGGTACTAACACTGCTATGCAACAGAGTTACTCTCAAACAGAGCCTTTATTTGTGGCTCATGAATATGTACTTGGACAGTTGTATCAAGCTATTGTAGATGCTGCATTATATGTAGAGAGTGCTAAACCACAATCAACTCTATCATATATTACATCTGAAGGAGAATCTGCATTTGTACAAGTTAATGGTTCAGATCTTTCTTTACGTGATTTAAAAGTGTTCTTAACCAATAGACCAGAAGATACTCAGATGTTTAATGAACTTAGACAACTTTCTCAAGCTATTATTCAAAATGGTGGCACGCTTTATGATGTAATAGAATTATATTCTACTAAGTCTATGAGAGAAATGAAGAAAACATTCAAAGATCTTAGAGATAGACAAATTGCTCAACAAGATCAAGCTCAACAACTTGAACAACAAAAACTTCAACAAGCACAAGAATCTCAACAAGCACAATTACAACAAGCTATTCAAATGAAGCAAGCTGATCAAGCTCATGATGATTATCAAAAACAACTTGATAGATTATCTAAAGAAAAGATTGCTATTATACAAGCTACAGGATTTGGTAAAGTGGAAAGTGAAGATGTAAATGAAAATACTGTTCCTGATGTATTAGAAGTGAGTAGATTAGCTAATGATCAAGATAAAGCTTCTAAAGATTATCAAGCTAAGATGGCTGATTTACAATCTAAAAATAAACAAGCTTCTGATAAAATGTCTATAGAAAAAGAGAAATTACAGGTAGCTAGAGAGAATATGGCAAACGATCTTGCTGTTGCTAAAGAGAATGCTAAAGGACGTAATAACAAAAAAGGTTAAAAAACTTCTTTTCTTAGAAGAAGAAAAAATATATTAATGCTATATTATCTTAAAAATTGGATCATATAGACCAATAACACTTTGATATTATAAAGTCTTATTATACTTTTACATAATAAAACCAAACATAAATACAACTACATATGGCTGATAATTTAGAAACTATGGGTAATTTTAGTATCCAAGATACTATGGACATGGGAATGGGTAATCAAGAATTATTAAATGATTTATTCTCCCCTGAAACATCTACTTCTAATCCAGAAGATGTCACTGCAATTATAAAAGAAGCTAACGCACCTGCTGCTCCAGAAGCACCAGAAGTAAAAAAAGGTAAGGATATTGTTCCTCCTAAAAGCGTTGATGGAAAAACAGATGAAGAGAAATTAGATGGACAATCAATGATCTCTGACTTCTTAAGTGATAGTGAAGATGAAGATGAGGAAGATGATGTTCCTCCAGTATCAAAACCTGCAAAATCTGCAAGTGTTGATAATGATGATGCAGATGATAATGATGAAGATGCTCCACAAGGAACACAATTCACTGCTCTTGCAAATGATCTTTATAAACTAGGAGTTTTTACATCTGATGATGAAGATCAAGAACCAGTAAATACTGCAGAAGAATTCTTAGAAAGATTTAATGAAGAGAAGAAAAAAGGTGCTAGTGAAATAGTACAAAACTTCATAGGACAATTTGGAGAAGATTACCAGGAAGCTTTTGATGCCATATTTGTAAAAGGAGTTAATCCAAAAGATTACTTTGGTACATATAATGAAGTTGTAAACTTTGCTGAGATGGATCTTTCTGATGAAAGTAATCAAGTGAGGATAATGAAGCAAGCTTTGTCAAATCAAGGATTTGATCCAGAAGATATAGAAACAGAAGTTGAGAGACTTAAAAATTATGGTGATCTTGAAAGCGTAGCAACAAAAAACCATAAAGTGCTAGTTAAAAAAGAAGCAGCTAAGTTACAAGAAATGGAAGCTAATTCTCAACAAGAATTGCAACAAAAACAAGCTGTTAAAAATCAGTATATAAATAATGTACAAACCATCTTACAAGATAAGGTGAAAGCAAAAGAGTTTGATGGTATTCCTATCAATCCAAAATTAGCAACAGAACTACAAGACTTCTTATTAGTTGATAAGTGGAAAACTCCTACAGGAGAAACACTAACAGATTTTGATCGTGCTATTTTGGATCTTAAAAGACCAGAGAATCATGCACAGAAAGTGAAGATTGGTCTTCTACTTAAAATGTTAGAAAAAGATCCTACATTATCAACTATACAAAGAACAGGTGTTACGAAGAAATCTAACGAACTGTTTGGAGAAGTTGCAAGACAAGTAACCAAAGCTAAGTCTTCAGGTGTTACTGGTGGTTCAGGAGCTAATTCAAAATCATGGTTCTTATAACAAAAAAATAATAATAATTAACAAAAACGAATAACAATGGCAATTCAAACAATCCCTGGGTTAACAGGTTTTACTTACGCTAGAGTAGCTTCTATGGATAAGCGTGCAGTAGGTAAACTTACAGACTCTAATCACTTAGAGAGTTTTCACTCTACTGAGCCTGCTGACTATGATAAAAAAATCATCAGCTTGTACACACAAAGCTCATTATACAGTAATGACTTTTTGGACATGATCAACAAAAGCACACCTTATTACATCGATAATAATAGTGATGCATGGAAATGGCAAGTAGCAGTTCCTTACAAATTCCCAAAAATTATTGACATTCCTGCTTCTACGCAAGAGCTATCTAAACCAGGTATCGATGGTCAAGAATTCACTTTAGTATTAGATACTAATGAGTTCTCTAAAAATGCTATCATTTCTGTAGGTACTCGTCAATATGGTCCTAGATTTTATGTAATAAAAGATCCTGTGCCTTGGAATATGGGTTACTTGTATTCATTTACATTAGTAACTGATAACCCAACTATTGATTTTGTTAATCCTACATTCTTACAGTATGGTATTGAACTAGAATTAGTTGATGCTGCTATTGGTGAATTTGATCAAGACTTATTAGGTCTTCCAAGATTAGGTGAGCAAATCACAATGTTTGAATCTTTAGGTTCTGCATATGGATATGAGCACAAAATCACTGAGTGGGCTGATGATAAAATGATGAGAGATTCTTCTGGAAAACCATTAGATATTTTAGTATATGCTCCACAAAGACGTAACCAATTACCTTTAACTCGTAATGATGTTAAATGGGAGCCATTCATTGAATTCTGGATGCGTAAATCAATGTTAGAATTAAAAGTTAAACGTATGATCTGGGCTAAGCCTGGTACAGTTAAAACTAATGGTTCTAAACAAGAATTGAAACGTACATCTGCTGGTGTTTACCACAGAATGAGAAACAATGGAAACTTAGTACAATATAACAGAGGTGAATTCTCTGCTAACTTAATCCGTTCAGTATTTGGAGACTTGTTCTACAGAAGAGTGGATGTTAAAGACAGAAGTGTTAAAATGTATACTAATGAAGCTGGATTCGATGTATTCCAACAAGCTTTAAAAACAGATGCATTAAACTCTGGATTAACTTTCATGGCTGATTCTGGAAACAGATATATGCAAGGTGAAGGACAACATATCACTTACAACTTTGCATTTGATGCAATGGTTACACGTGAGACTGGTAGAGTTGAATTAATTCACTTAAAAGAATTAGATTTACCACAAACTAACTTAGAGTTTGGACAAAACAAAAAATCTACTCCAGTATTTATGGTGTTTGATGTTTCTCCAATGTCTGATGGTTCAATGGTAAACAACATTAGAGAAGTGCGTATGAAAGGTGCTCCTTCTATGACATGGGGTTATATTGATGGTACTCGTCACCACTTAGGTTTTGCTAAGTCTCAAGGTATGAGTTCAGCTAACAAATTCCCAGGATACGAAATCTGGATGAAAGACAGATGTGATGTATTCATCGAAGATTTATCAAGAACTGTGTTGATCGAGGAAATCCCACAATTCTAATAATAAAATTGTAGATGTATTACTTCCCATTATAGAACAGAATACATCTCTTATTTCCGAGAAAAATCCCCTCACCTCCTCTCCCTCCTAGAGGGGATGATTCTCAACCCAGAGTGATGGATTGGTGTAAACCAGTCGCATTCCATTCAATTGGAACACTCTACTAAAATAAACCAAACTTTATTAAATTAACTACATTATGGGTAAGACAGGCAAAATCTCTACGATAAAACGTGAGTACAACAATTCACAACTTCAAACAATGGATAGTGGATTATCACAAAAAGGTATGACAAGAATTCCTGGTACAGGAGTTTTTAAATATCCTTACAAAGAATTAGATGGTAAGTATAGAACAGGATTAGATCCAGATGCTACTTACATCAAACGTATTCAAGATCCACTTGAGAAAGAATTAGAAATCGAAAGAGTAACAGCTCTTAAAAAAAGACTTGAAGATGAGATTGGTGATATTGATCTTGGACCACGTTCTAAATTTTGGAACTATGGATTATCAACTTCAACAGATGACCAAACACACGTGCAAGCAGTAAAGTTATTAGATGGTGATAATTATTTTGATCTATCAGTTCCTTTTCAAGAGATAGCCTTTTCATGGTTGAGAGTACATCCAACAATTGCATCTTCTTACCAATCTTGGGAAAGAGGAGAATATCCAGCAGAAACACAATTTTATGTTGTTGATGATGAGATAGAGAGTGCAGTGATTTTCAAGAAAAAACAATTGATCAATAAAGCAATTGTTAAGTTTGATAGTATGACTCCTGAGAAGAAACGTAAAGTTGCAAGACTTTTAGGACTTCCAGTTTCAGAAGATTCAAAAGAAGAAGTAGTTTACAACTTAGTAGATAATGTATTGAAACAAACAGAATTCAAGAATGGTAAATATTCAGGATTGAATCCAGTTGAAGTGTTCAATAGATTTGCTGACATGAAAGAAGCTTTACTCCATATTAAAGATTTAGTAAAACAAGCTGTAGCACATTCAGTTTATAGAATCAAACCTAACGGTAAGGTTTATGAAGGTGAGTTTGAAATAGCTAAAGATGAAGATGATTTAATTAAATTCCTTGCAGATGATGATAACCAAGATGAGTTATTGACATTAGAAGGTAAATTAAAAACTAAAAAACTAGCTTCTATTTAAGAGGCTAGTTTTAAAAATATAAAAGCATATGATACCAGTAGATAGTTTATTATACAAGATTGACCAAAGATTGAATAAGCTATCAACTAATGAGCACCAACAGATTCAATTAGAAGACAAGATCTTAGCTTTGAATGAAGCTCAGATTAAGTTGATAAAACAAAAAGTTGATGGAATTAGTTCTGCTAATCAATTAGGGCTTGATTCATTTAAAAAGCGTTATGAAGACTTACAAAGTCTTGTATTAGATTATAATCATCAACCTTTAACATTAACATTAAAGGATCCTAATTTAAATCAATGGTCTGCAAATGTTCATGATCTTGAACCAAAATACATGTTCTATGTAGATAGTTATGTATTAGCAGACAAAGGAAGATGTAAAGACAGAAAGATTTGGATAAATCGAGATCTTGCTAAACATGGTGATCTTCAGTTTATATTAAACAATGATCATTATAAACCTTCATTTGAATACCAAGAAACATTTAATTTCTTAGCCTCAGATGAAATCAGTATATTCACTGATGGTACATTCACACCTAAGAATATACAGATTATGTACATGAGATACCCAGTGTATATAAATAAAACAGGGTATATTATGATGGATGGAGAGCCATCATATGATGCTGATTGTGAACTTGAAACATATCTAGAAGATGAACTTTTAGATCTTACAGTTCAAAATTTAGCAATGTATACTGAAAACCAATCTGCTGCACAAAGCGCAGCTTACAGAATACAAACAAACGAATAAATTTTTAACTTAATAAATAAAACAAAATGGCTGATTTTTCATTAACCACGGTATTCGTGGTTCCAGTAGGGCAAGCTTCTGTCCCTAGCTCTGGCTCAACACAAAATCTAACAAATGGTAATGTTGGAATTTTTGGTAGTAATTATGCTTATGTAACCGCTTCTGGTACAAATCCAATTGCTTCTTCTCCTTATTTCTACATTGCACAATCTAGACAAAACACTTATCTTCAAGGATCTAAAAGATCTGACAAGATTTCTGGTAAAAACAATGCTGGTACAGGTCAAAATGTAACAGAATGGTACAAAGTATCAGGATGTCCAACTGCTGCTAATCAAATTACAGATGTAACTAATTTCACTGTACAATGTGGAGAAACTATCACGTTAACTTTACGTGCTCACTCTTCTTACATTGATACATTGTATTTCAATGGTTTCACTCGTTCAGTAACTATTCAAGCTCCTTGTTGTGGTTGTGACGAAAATCCATGTGCTGATGTAAGTGATAACACAATCATCAACTTATTGATTGCTAAATTAACTCAACAAGCTCCAGGTAACAACCCTGATAACATTAGCTTCAACACATTCTTTACATTTGAAAATATAGGTGGTACAATCTTACGTATTATAGGAAAACCATTAACTAAATATGGTCAACCTTGTGATATCGCAGCGTTCCCATTTGAATATGATAGAATGTCTTTCAGAACATTTGTATATGCTGGTCCTGCTACCACTGCTGACTTTATTGTTGCTGATGCTTGTAACATTGTTGCTCAACCAATCATCACTCAACGTGCTTCTTATGCTACTGGTACATCTGCAGAAATTGCTCAATTAGAGAAAAACTTCTACAGCTACCAAGCTGGTTACTTGAAACATTTATATAGAATGAATGGATACAATCAAAACTTTGAGTCTTATGTATCTGATGGTTCTACTTACAATACATTCTATATCAAATTCAATGAGTATAACAAATCTGAATACCAATGGGGTGATTATATCATGGAAGATTCTACAGTGATTCTTGCTATTCCTCAAGGTGGTTCTAATCTTACTTCTGCATTTGAAGCAATTTTAGTAGCTGCTTTAGGAAGTGTAGTAGATCAAGGTATTCCTTGTATCACAACTACAACTACTACAACAGGTACTCCTACATCAACAACAACTTCTACTTCTACTCAAATTCCTTAAGAATAAAAGAAATAGAAATTAATAATAACCTATGCCAGGGGAAAGAGGATAAACTCATATTCCTCTGGCATAATTATTTAAAACAAACATGGCAAACTTACAATTAGATATACTAGTAGTACCTACTTACGATGTTAATACTCTTGGTGTTGCAGATGCTTCTGTATATCCTACCAATCCTCCAGTGGTCTCTGCACCTACTATTGAGATTGATATACCAGGATTCGGAATCAAATTTTTACCATTTATTCCTAACCAATTAAATGTATTTACATCATCTAATTTAGGACTTTCAGAACCTGGTTGTAATCAACCTCTTCCTGATGGAGTGTATAGATTAAAATATTCTGTAGCTCCTGCATATCAGAACTATGTAGAGAAAACAATATTACGTGTTGATAGACTTCAAGAGAAGTTTGACAATGCGTTTTTACAATTAAATATGATGGAGTGTGACAGAGCACTTAAAACACAATCTAGTGTACAATTAAATACAATAAACTTCTTCATACAAGGAGCTATTGCAGCAGCTAATAACTGCGCAGAATATGAGTCTAATACATTATATGCTCAAGCAGATAATATGTTAGATGGTTTCTTAAGATCTAACTGTGGTTGTTCAGGTAACAACTACTTAATAAACTTTTATTAATTATGGCACAATGTAATTCATGTGGAGCTAATGTAGGGTGTGGATGTCAACTAACCAATGGATTATGTGGACACTGTGCATCTAAAGTGAATAAATAAAAAAATAGATATTATGTTATCACCAAGATTAACTAATTGCCCAGAATGTGCTAACATTCCTTCTTTACTTAGAAAAATAGATTGCAAGTTAGCAGAGCTTGGTAATAATTTGTACAACAATATTTCATATATGTTGAACAAACCTGTTCCTGCTGATGACATTCTTCAGTTAATAGGTTATAGAAGAATATTACAATATAAATATATAAACCCAAATTACGCTAGTAGATATACAATAAACATGATAGCTAGTAGAGTGATACGTCTTACAGTGGGATGTGTTAGTAGATGTAATACACCACCACCTTGTATAGAGGTTCCATGTAATGTTACAATAGTTCCTAATCCAACTACTACATCTACAACTAGTTCTAGTTCCACTACTACATCTACAACTACTCTACCTTCTTTTAATTTTGATATAACAGGAAATTGGAATCTTACAACTCCTCCAGTAGTAGATGAAGCATCATTTAGAACATTTTTAGAAAGTGGATATGATGGAGATGATCAGTTAAACCGATTTAGAGATGTTGATATTTCTGATTTTTCTTTAATAAATGGTAGACTTCAATGTAATTTAACTGCTATAATTTTAGGTGTTTCTTCAAAATTTCGTATATTTAATTTAAGTGCACTTGAAATAACAGCTGTTAAATCTTTTGGAAATGTAACAAATATATTTGGTGCAGATTTAAGTTATAATTTAATATCTGATGTTAATGATGTTATTTGGCCTGCAACATTTGAATATATAAGTTTATCAGATAATGAAATAGTTAATTTTAACCCATCTACATTACCACCATTGTTAGAATATTTAGACTTATCAGGAAATAAAATTATTACATTTAATCCATTAATTCCTTTATCAAGTGAATTAAAACAATTAGAATTATCTAATAATCAAATAGTTAATTTTAATCCATTAATTCCTTTACCAAATTTATTAGATTATTTATCATTAGTTAATAATCTAATGACAACAGCTGGTTATACACAGTCTGAAACATGGGCTAATGCAATGACTACTATAACAGGAAGAGGTAATATAGATTTTCAAAATAATATAGATTCAATAGCAGGTACAAATTTAGCAACTATATTATATTCTAAAGGTTGGTCTACAAACGGATAATACTAATAACAAAATATTAATAAACTTTTAAAATAAAAAACTATGTCCAATTGCACAAATTGTTTTAACGGATGTACAGAGATAATCTCTGACAGATGTGTTAGATATACAGGAATAGATGTTCCTGCTTTAGGAATTACTACAGGGGATACATTATCTTCTGTAGAAAGTTCAATTGTAAATTTTCTTGTTCCAGTGCTAACTGGTGTAGGTGTTAAACCAATTATAGCTGACAACATTATTTGTAGAACTGTAAGACAATATCTTCCTCCATGTACAACATGTACAGGATTTACATTGAATGAAATGTTAACAGCTATTATAAAAGCTGCTTGTGATCTTCAAGAACAAGTTGATGATATTGTGGCAGAACTTGCTATATTAAATGGTGATTACACAATAGGATGTTTAACAGGTGTTACAGCTTCTTCAGATACACATGCTATTGTACAAGCTGTAATAACTAAACTTTGTCAATTAAATTCTAATTTTGAACAATTGCTATTTGATCTTCCTAATACATATGTAGCTATTGCAGATCTTAATATTTTAATTCAAGATTATTTAAATAGTACAACAAATAGTCTTATTAGTAATAAAATGGTTCCTTATTCTGTACTTCCATATTTTGGACCTATAACAGGATTTTTTGATGCTACAGGAGCTGGTATAGGTCAATGGGATAGAATATTTTTATGTAATGGAAACGTAGCTCCTGATTTAAGAGGATATGGATTAGTAGGAGCTATTAATGGTGTTCCTGGAGGAGCAATGAATGCTGTAGTTGATCCTGGTGCTAGTCCTGCTAATCCAAATTATAGTCTTTATGACACTGCTGGTGCAAATCAAATTACACTTCAACCTACACAAATTCCTGTACATACACACCCTAATGAAATAAATTTTGAAGATCTTGGACACACTCATCCATTTACACCAGATACAAACATGAATTTTGGTTCATCAGGAGTTTCACGTCCAACTACAGCAATTGAACCAGCATCAACAGGTCGAGCTATATCTGGAACAATTGGTAGTAATACTACAGGTATTACAGTGACAATAACTAATAAAGAAAATATAGGTGGAGGACTTCCTCATGCAAATATTCAACCAGTAACAGCTTGTTATTACATTCAATATAGACCAGTTTAATAAATTAACAACATGTCATATCCTTATTTATCAGTAAATCCTTGCTGCACAGATGTAGTTTTAAACAGTCCTTGTGGGTGTACATCTACAATTACTAATAGTAGTTGTGGAAGTAATGATCCATGTTCTACACACACTGTCCTTTCTAGTAATGTTATTTATAATGGTCCTATATTACCATGTATTATAGCTGAACCATGTGATACACTTAATGTTATATTACAGAAGATAGATCAAATCATCTGTACATTACTTGGTCAAATAACTACATTACAGACTCAAGTTAATAATATCAATGCAGAATTATTAATTATTAATAATCAAATAACTAATATAAATAATACATTAGATGTATGTTGTGTAATTACAACTACAACTTCTACAACAAGAAATCGTTGTGAAAGCTTCTCATTAGATAATACAGGAGAAGATCCAGTAGCTATAACTATTACTGATTGTATTACAGGTGTACCATCTGCTATTCTATTATTACCAGGAGATACAAATATTTGTGTTATAACAGATAGTCCTCTTACAGTTCCAGGTACTGTTATTGCAACACCATTTGGTCCTTGTGGCACAACAACAACAACATCTACTAGTAGTTCAACTACAACATCTACAACAACAGTTTATTATCCATGTGAATGTTTAACATTTAATAATATAGATATTGAAAATCATATTATAACTTATGTAGATTGTAATGGTAATCCTAGTGGTCCTGTAGAAATTTTCTCTCATGAAGTTATAAAAGTTTGTGGATCTCAAGGATTTGCTAGTGATCCATTTGTAAGTATTACAATTGGAGCAAATTGTATTTTTGGAAGTTGCCCTGAAGAACCTACAACTAGTACAACTAGTTCTACATCTACAACTACTACTAGTTCTAGTTCAACTAGCACATCAACATCATCTACATCTACAACTACTACATCAACTACATGTAATCCTGCTACTTCTCATCCATTTACTGGTTTGGTAGTAAATGGTACAAACACTATTCCTGATTCAGGAAGTTTCTTAGTTGATGCATGTGGTGCTGCTGCTTGTTTACAAAATGCTACTTGTGTAACATCATCATCTTTTATAGTATATTGGAATCAAGAATATCCAGAATTAGGTGATGTAGCTTATGTAGGATCTACTGGATGTACATTAGCAGGACTTGATGGATATTACCAAATTGATTATGATGGTATATGGGTTGTAGTTCAAATTATTAATAGTGTGATTGTTGACTTTCCTTCTTGTACAACTACCACTACAACCACAACTGTTGTAGATTGTATTAACTATTTAATACAAGGAAATGCTCCATCAGGATCATGGGAAGGATTTGATTGTAATGGAACTCCTATATCTGGAACAGTTATAGGAGGAGGTACAGAAGAAACAGGATGTATGAATGCAGTAACATTAGTTCTTAATAATGCATATGTTAAAGATTCTACACCTTGTACCACAACTACCACCACCACAACTGTATAAATAAAAAAATAAAATGGCTAATTGTCCTCAAATAAATAATACAACAATAATAGGAACGAGTGCTATTGGATACAATAGTGCTCCACTTCCTTGTGCAGGTGTACAAACATGTGATGGATTAAATGACATTCTTAGTAAATTTGAAAGTATTATATGTGATGTAAAAGATAATGTTAAGGAACTTACATATGATATAACAAACATCACTGAAGACGTGATGATTATTTCAGAAGAGATAATTAATATTAATAACCAACTTAATATATGTTGTCCTACTACCACTACAACATCATCATCTTCATCTACTTCTACATCCACTTCCACTAGTACATCTACAACCAGTACAAGTACAACTGCTGTACCAACTACCACCACTACAAGTAGTAGTAGTTCAACTAGCACTTCTACCAGTACTTCTACATCAACAAGTACATCTACTAGTAGTACATCAACAAGTACTACAAGTACTAGTAGTACAACTACAACAACCACTACAGTTTTATTTACATATTGTCCAAAAGAAATAGTATCAACAAATCCAAATTATTGGAAAGGTATAACTACTACTCCTGATGGAACTATATATGCATGTACACTTGGTGGAACTGTTTACAAATATCCTGTAGGTGGTCCTTGGTCTACTGTAGGTAGTTCAGGAGCTATTAATGCTGCAATGGCAGCAGATTCATTAGGTAATGTTTATGGTGCAGTTAATGGTGGTACATTATACGTAAAAACTATTAGTGCATCTACTTTTACTCCTATTGTTCCATTTGCTGGAAATGATTCTTGGACAGGATTATCGTTTGATCAAGCTGATACATTATGGACAATTAACACTGCAGGTGTTATTCGCACAAGAGCAGTGTCTGCAACTGGATTTACATATTATGGATCAACACCTAGTACAGGAGCAAGAGATATTACTGTAGCTCCTAATGGAGATGTTTATGTTTGTGCACCATATACTATGTGGAAACAAACAGGAGGAGTTGGAGCATTTGTTTCATTACCTACATCACCAGGATATTGGACTAGTATATCTGCAGCACCTAATGGAGATATTATATGTACTGCTGAACCTTCACCAGGATATGTTGGAGGTATATGGATAATATATGCAGGTACAAATACATTTGTTAAAATAAGTTGTGATGAAAATGTTAGATGGAGCACAGTACATGCATTAGCAGGTGGTGAATTTTATTCAAGCCAAGCTAATGATATTGGAAATGGAGAAATATATAAATTCGGTTAAACCAATAAATTAAAATAAAATGACAGTATTCATAACATTAACGTTAGCTGGAGCTAATGTAGGTCCATTTAATCTATATTCAAATATTGATGGGTATACAACAGCATTTGAATCAAGTGTTTCTACAGTAGATTTAATAATTGGTTATTCTTCAGATTTAGTACCTGATGGTACAACAACTATTAGATTACTCTCACTTGGAGAATGTACTAACTATTTTGATATAGTATTAATTCAACCAACTACTACTACTACTACATCATATACAAGTACAACTACTACTACAACAACAATTCCTAGATAACAAATTTAAAAAACTTTGTTTTGTTGGTTTTACAAAGTTTCTTCTCAAGATCTTCTTGGGAAGTTTTTGTTTTATAACTATTTTAGTTATAAATAATTACATGGATAACTAAAATTATTTGGAATATATAAAAACTATTGTTTATCTTTACGATATTTTTTAACTAATATACATAAGTATGTCTGAAAATCAAAGTTTATTACACAGATTAGAAGAGTTATTAACGCAGAAGAAAAGTAAAAAATTCTACGCTGAGAAATTAGGAATAAGTGAATATGAAGTAAATGAGCTCATGAGAGAGCTTAAAGAAAAAGATAATGAACCTGTAGTAAACTATACAGGAGAACGTAAAGTAAATATTGAAAAAGGTACAATAGAAAGTACAATTATATCAGACTTTGAACCTAAAGATGATATTGAATTAGCTAAGCTACATAAGATAAACCTAGATAAATACATCATTACCAACTACTGGTCTAAGATGTTACCAAGTGGGAAGTTTACTTCCTCAATCTTCTCAAAAAGAAAACAACCAAAAGATTATTCTCCTGAAGACTTTGCTAAGTTTTTAGAAAACTACAAACCAAATAATATATCAATTAGTAAAGTAGATCGTACTAATACTAAAGATTATGTAGATGTAGAAATTTCTATATCTGATTATCATTTAGCTAAAAGAACAGTTGATTATGATAATGATATAACTACAAGATCTTTAAGATATATGACTGTGGCTCAATCTTTGATTGATAAAGTGGAAGCTTGTTACAACATAAACACTGTAGTACTTCCTATATCAAATGATTTCTTCCACACTGATAACTATCAGAATCAAACTACAAACGGTACTCCACAAGACACTATAATGGATTATGCTGATGAGTATGAAATAGGATTTGCTATTCTTGTAGATACAATCAATATGTTAAGAAAACATTCTAGCACTGTAAAGGTGGTGTTGGTACAAGGTAATCATGACAGAACTAAATCTTTTTATCTAGCACATGCATTAGATGTATTCTTTAAAGATATAGAAGATGTAGAATTTATAAGAGAACATAGTGTTGTTAAAGGATTAACATTAGGAAATACATTTATTGGATGGCACCATGGTAATTGTAAGTTAGAAGACTTACCATTATTATTTGCAACACATCCTAAATATAGTCATCAATTTGGTGATGCTATTTATAGAGAAGTACATACAGGTGATAAACATCATTATATGGCTAAAGAGGTTAAAGGAGTAAGAATACAACAAATGCCTAGTTTATCTGGAACAGATAGATGGCACTTAGATAATAACTTTGTACATTCAGTACGTGCTGCTCTTGCTTTAGTGTATGATCTTAACTTAGGTAAGATAGCAGAATTTGAACAACGAATATAATTATGGCAACATTAAGAAAATTAGTATCAGATGTTAGAAGTGTCCACAAGATACTTTCTACAGATTCATTAATAACAGATAGAGCTATTGCTTCTGAAATAAGAAACAATTCTTTATTATTAATTAAAAGAGAAACCAATCTAAGAAAGCTTTGGGCTACTGATACATTATTTACTACCATTCCTTGTTTAGAGATGACAGAAGTATCTATTTCTGAATGTTGTAATTATGTAGATGAATGCACTATATCTAGAACTAAATTTAAACTTCCACGTGTATCAGAAGGTAATTACCAATATGTAATACAAGGAGTTTATTCTATAAATGCTTTGAGTGGTAGAGGAAAGAAGTTAAAAGAAATAACTGTCAATAGATATATTAATCTTTTAAAGCTTCCTGTAATTAAGAATGAGGAATATTTCTGGATAACTAATGGTTATCTATATGTAAATAATCCTATGCTTAAATCAATTAGATTAGTAGCATTTTTTGAAGAAGACATAGATAATGAAATAATGTATCCAGAATGTGGATGTGGAACTCCAGATTATACAAATGAACAATTATGTATTAATCCATTAGATAAAGAATTTCCTCTTCCAGGATATTTAGAACAACAAACTCTTGAACTAACATCTAAGAAACTTTTACAGACATATTTCAATTTGAAAACAGATCAAACTGAACAAGGAATAGATGGACAAGCACCTAATTCTGGACCAACCGCATAATCAATGAGTAGAGTTAAGGTAGATTGGAGAAGTTCAAGTAAAGATAATTACAATTTGTTTTGTAAAAAATATCCATCTATAACTCTTACCTATGATGAATGGAGAAACATCACTTACACTTATAATGAATCTTTTAAAGAATATATATTAGAGACAGGTGATAAAGCAAAACTACCTTATGGATTTGGAGAGTTCTCTATTAATAAAAAGAAAAGAAGAAAGGTTACACATGCTGATGGAAAAGAATTTATTAATCTTCCAATAGATTGGCAAAAGACTAAAGAAAAAGGAAAGGTTATCTATAACTTCAACTATCACACAGAAGGATATTTCTTTGGTTGGATGTGGTTTAAGAACACAGCAAGATTTAAACATTCTGATCTTTGGTATTTCAAACCTTCTAGACTTACATCAAGACTACTATCACATTACTTAAAAACCAGCGATAAGTACCAACATATTTACCATGAATGGAAAAAATAATAAATTATGAGTTACTACTATAAATATAATTTTATATCGCCTGAACCTGTTTATTCCACTGTAAAAGAAGAATTAAAATCTTATTTTGATACAGGTGCAATAGATGATCTTTTATTTCCTACTTACTTAGATAAAGCTCTAAAGAAGTTAGGAAGAACTACATTTGTAATAAGTGAAGAGATTTTATATATAGAAGATTTTCAAGCTAGGCTTCCAGATAATTTTTATGCTGTAAGAGAAGCTTGGATGTGTACAGCAGTAAATGGTTTTCCATATCAAGATGCTAATTCATTTTATTCACAAGCAGCTTCTGCAACCACTATACAAGTTTCTCCATTAACTATTGGAGGTACACCTTGTAATAGACCTGGTTGTCAAGTTCCACAATGTGATGGTACATGTATGCCAGAATTAGTACAAGCTGTTTATAAAACAAATAATAGTACAGCTAGACAATTTGTTCATCAGTATTTACTTAGACCTGGAAATATATCTGCAAGACAAAACTGTGGTGTAGACTATACAAACAATTGGGAGATGTATGCTCAAGCTCCTCCTATTCATGAATTCACTCCTGGTTCTGCTAGTTATGATAGTTTTGATATTAGAGATAATAAGTTTGTAACTAATTTCAGAAATGGAACAGTTCATTTATTATTTTATGCTACAGAATATGATGAAATAGGAAATCAAATGATTCCTGATAACTATCGTATAAGAGAATATGTAGAAGCATTCATTAAGTTTAAAGTGTTTGAAATGCTTACTAATCAAACTAATGATGAAACTTTTAATCAGTTACAACAAAAGATGATGTACCACAAACAAGCTTATGAAGAAGCTTACATCATGGCTGATATTGAAGTGAAGAAACAAACTCCTTGGGAGAAGCAAAGAAGAATTAAAAATGATCTTAATAGATTTAACATGTATGAACTTCCTAACCGTACTAATAGATATGGTAGAAGACGTAATAACTAATCACTATGGCAGACGAATTAGATCAAATTAAAAAAATACTTGATACAGATCAAAGCAATATCAAAATGGAATATGGTGTTGCTGTTTCTGGTTTAAACATGGATAGTACATTAACCCAAGTTAAGCCAGGAGAATTAACCTATGCATTGAATGCAGCTTTAGAAAACTTTGATTCTAGTTCTGTTAATTATCAGAATGAACAAGGTAATGAATTCTGTGTACAGTTTCCTTCAGGCTATTCTTTAATAGGTACTTATTTTATTAATGAAAAAAACAAACATATATTCTTTTTAGCAAATCCTACTACAAGTAGTTCTGAAATAGGATATATGGAAAACAATGATTGCATTTATCGTAAGTTAGTTAATGCTCCATGTTTAAATTTTAATATTGAATATCCTATACATAAAGTAGTACATAAGATTGGAAATTGTATAACAGAAATATATTGGACAGATGGATATAATTCTAGAAGATATTTAGATATTGAAAACATTCCTTATTTAGAATCTCCTTATTCAGATCCTTGTAACCCTACATATACAGATGAATTAGATTGTAATCAACTTAAAATACAACCTAATTTTAATATTCCTGAACTTGCTGTAACTGATATATTTAATGGTGGTGATATCACTGCTGGTACATATCAATTTGCTATACAGTATTCTGATGCTTCAGGTAATCCATACACATCTTATTATTCTATTACTAATCCTACACCTATAGCTGATACACAGTTAACCACTGCTATATTTGATTATAAGGTGGGTAGATCTATTCAATTAACTATTACTAATTTAGATACAACAGGATTATATACATATTACAATATAGCTGTTATTAAAACAATTAATAATATTGCATCTGTAGAATTAGTTGGTACATTCTCAATTGAAGATCAAGTTGATACAGTAACATATACAGGACAAAATAATACATTAATTAAATTATCTATTACAGATATATTTGAGAAATATCCTTATTATGATATAGCTCAAGATCTTACCACAGCACAAGATGTTCTTATGTGGGATAATCTTACATCTATAGATAGAATCAATTATCAAGGTATTGCATCTAAGGTGCAATTATTATGGGAAACATATAAAATCCCTTCTACAGAAAACTATGCTGATGAGTTCAATGCTACAAACCTACGTGGATATTTACGTGATGAAGTGTATGCATTTGAATTAGTATTCTTATTAAAGAATGGAAAACAAACAGATGGATTCCATATTCCTGGAAGAAAATTAAATTATAATGATACACAATTTCCAGATGTTCCAGATACTAATGCTGATTTTATAGGTGAGCCTACATATACTGATCCTTCTACAGGAATAGGATATAGTCCTTATTGGAAGATATATAATACAGCATCTGTAATAGGACAAGCTGAAAGTGCTCCTATAGGTAATGCTACACCGTATCAATATGGTGAATTTGCTTATTGGGAATCCATAGAAGAATATCCTTGTAATGTAGATGTGTGGGGAGATCTTGCTGGTCAAAATATTAGACATCACAAGTTTCCTGATGTATTAGTTAGTCCTATATTTGAAAGTCCTGTGTATTCACTCACTGCAGGTTTTCAACCAACACCTCAAAATGATGCTGTGTATCCAATTGGTGTTAAAGTGGATATATCTAGAATACAATCTTTAATACAAACTTCTTCTCTTACACAAGAACAAAAAGATAATATAGCTGGATTTAAAATTGTAAGAGGAAATAGAAATACAAATAAATCTATTGTAGCTAAAGGAATGCTACGTAATGTAGGAACATATGTAAGAGAAAACCAAACTCTTTATTATCCAAACTATCCATATAATGATCTTAATGAAGATCCTTTCATTAATGTAAGTTCTAATGCATATAGTGTATTAGGACAATCTAGAGTTTGGATAGTACAATGTAAAGAAACAGGTACATACGAATATACAGATTCTGATACAGGAAAGGTGGTAAGTTGTGTTCCTATGATAGCTGGTCAAAATTATGAGTTTTGTTCTTTAACAAGACCAAAGTATTTAAGCGGTAGTGCATGTATAGGTCCTGGTAATTATGACACTGTAATATATAATATTACTTCACCAATAAGTACTTTCAAAATGAAAGCTGATACAGAATGGACATGTGATAATTCAGCATTAGCAACATTAAGTTATGGAAGAGTTCCTTATACTTCACAAGGAACATGTACTCTTTGTAGTTCTCCTGAAAGTAATGCTTGTGGTGGTATTGTAGTTAGACAACTTACTCCAGGAACATGGCCATATTATTTAAATGAACAAACTAATGATTATGCTGGAAGTGCACAAAATGAATCTTCAATAGCACCTTATTATCCTATAACTACTTTAGGAGAAATTCCTCCAACATTTGTTAATACTGGTTATTATCCTGAATGTAATGCATGGAGTAGAAAATCTCCGTTAAATGATTTTTGTGGAATATCAAAACCATTACCTGCAATTGATAAACCTGAATCTGCATATAGACAAGTATTTAATTCTCCTGATACATCATTCTCACAACCTTTTTTAGGAAATATTCTTAAGTTAGAAAATGTAATGTTTGGTGGAGGATATGCACATTTTGTTCCTGTTAGAGGAAATGCT
>Ga0164295_10000766_pt1 | contig 26802 bp, 22 predicted proteins | sample GEODES006metaG_FD_111798 | JGI IMG/M metagenome (GOLD analysis project Ga0164295, IMG submission 111798) | Oligotrophic lake water microbial communities from Sparkling Lake, Wisconsin, USA - GEODES006 metaG | ecosystem: Environmental > Aquatic > Freshwater > Lake | place: USA: Sparkling Lake... | reverse complement strand
TGGTGTCCACCCACGCTTTGGCACACGCAACTTCACACTGCCTCTTCAAAACGGTCAATACATCGAAGTTGTCTGCCCACTAGATCACCCAGCAACAGAGCAAACTCCTTGGGGTAAAGCTGTTAGCAAGAAAGCACAAGAAGGTGGCGGCTGGCTAACCTGGGTTTTTGCAACAGAAGATATTTCAAAGGTTGAAGAGAAGTTTGGACGCCCTGCAATCGAAGGTCACCGCACACGCCCAGACGGCACCGACCTTAAGTGGAAGCAAATCGGAGTTAATGAAATTACCGACTCTTGTGAACTCCCATTCTTTATTCAATGGTTAACCGCAGATCACCCATCACAAGATGGAAAGGCTGTTGCTGCAATTGAGAAGATTACGATTGCTGATAACAAGCAGTTATCAGACTCATGGTTTAAGACAGAGATCCTTGATGGATTAAACGGGACAGATCTTGAGTTTATTGACCCGTCAACAAATGAGGGTGAGTCAGGGATAGTTGCGGTGCATTTGATGACGCCTAGTGGTGCTGTAAGACTGGATTAAATTGGCTCGGTGGGAAAAGCACGGCACAACATCAAATACCACTCTAGCAATTTTGCATTACTTCACTGCTAGCCTTCAATTCGTTGGCCCTCTAATTTATCCAATCAAGGCTCTAATTGAAGTACTGGAGTTTCGAATATGGTCCAACAAAAAATTTGGGGACATCACACATTTTAAGAGTAAACATGACCTTCTTGACTCACTTATAAAGCGGGCAAATCTTCAGCCTTCCAACTCAGAAGAGGGTGTCTTTATTGCTGAATTCGGTGTGGCATTTGGTGAAACTACAAAGTATTTGTTATCAAGAATTAAGGTGCCTTTTCAATATCACGGGTTTGACACTTTTGAAGGCCTCCCAAATACTTGGAGAAGACTCCCAGCTGGCGCGATGACTAGTGATGGCAAGCCCCCTAAAATCCTTGGAGAAGATATTTACTTTCATAAAGGTTTAGTCCAAGACACCATTGGTCAGGTCAACTTCCAATCTTCGTTACTAAAAGTCTTTATCTTTGATCTCGATCTTTATGGACCAACTCTATTTGCCTTTAAACATGTACTTCCAAATATGAGAATTGGAGACATTGTCTACTTTGATGAGGCTTTTGATTCTGAAGAACGCATAATAATTGAAAACTATTTTCTAGATAAATTTGAATTTGAAGTAATTGGAGCTTCGCCATTTGGACTGGCATTTGAAATCAAGAAATCGAAGGTTTAATCCCTGAAATCCACATATTACCAAGCGGTACATTTACTTTGATTTTAGTTAATAATTGTCCAACCCAACTTCCAAGAACAAGTTTTCTGAGCGTTCTTGAAATCGGTAGTAAGTGAAGAATATATGCAAGAGAGTAGTGATTGGTGTAGTGGCCTGAGCGAACATCTACAAAGCCGGCTTTTTCAAAAATTTGGATTCCAGTCTTTAATGAATACAAAAAAGTGTGTTCTATATCAATAATAGGTGATCTTTCACCCAAGAGCCGGGCTGTCCAAGAACGCTCATTGTGTACAGCGGCTACAAAAGCACCACCGGGCTCTAAGGCTGCTAAGCAATCTTTCAATGTTTGAATAGGATCTTGGAGATGATCAAGTGTATGGAACATTGCTCCTATCTGAAAAGAATTCATTGGCAATACTGAACTTGACATCATGCTTGCAATTAAATGTGGCCTTATATCTTCACGAGCCGCTCCAATAGCTGCATAACTTGGTTCAACACCAGCAACTATGTTAAATCCGAAATCTTTTGCCGCTTCCAGAAAAAATCCGCTTCCTCCACCTACTTCAAAAATTGAACGAGTAGATGAGTTCTTCCCAAGAACTTGTTTAACTAATCCCAAGTAAGTTTTTTTTAATCCATTAACTTCAGCTATGTAGTCAAATGTGGACTCTTCATACAGTTGAGTTAGGTTCAGTTCTAGAATCGGATCAGAACGCAAAAGTCCGCAAGAGAGACATCTAACCCACTGATAATGCTGGCGATCAGGAAGTCTCCTTGCAGAAAAAACTTCAGCGTTAATCGTTTCGACCTTTATATTGGAAGAATAAACGAGTTTTGAATTATCAAGTGACTCGCAAATTGGGCAAATAGTTTTTATTCCCACCGACCCTCCGGAAAATTTATTCGTTCAGTTTCAAACATCGGTGGAACTCTGCGCACCTGGCCATGGATACTCAGGATATATTCTCCAAGCAATCCGAGGAAAAGAAGTTGAATTCCGCCGAGAAGGAAGATACCCACGATAATTGTTGGAATTCCCATAGGCAAATGAGCTTCGGAAGTCAGTGCTAGAAATGCCGTGAATATGGCATAACCAACCCCCAGAAGTGACAATACAAACCCGCCTAACAAGGCTAGCCGAGCTGGAACTCGCGAAGTAGAAACGAATCCGTTAATTGCTTGGTCTATGAGTGCAACTAGATTATTTTTTGATTTACCACGCTCACGCTTTACCCATGTATATGGCACTGATGTACTTCGAACTCCAGTTTGTGCGATCAAACCTCGTATGTAGGGATACTGATCATCAACAGCAAGAATCGAATCAATTACTCTTCTGTCGGCTAGCAAGAATTCCCCAGAATTTAGCGGTATAACGGCTGATGCAAACTTCTTGATTATTCGATAATAGGCCCCGCGAGCAAATCGCATCACGAAAGATTCTTGACGGTTGGTACGGACTCCGTATGTGACTAAGAATCCAAGTTCCCAGTTCTTTACCAGCTCAGGTATGACACTCGGGGGATCTTGCAAATCTGCTGGTAGGAGCGGGATGACAGCATCTCCAGATGCGCTTTTCATCGCATTCCACATGTTTCTAAACGGTCCAACATTTCTGCTGTTTGAAATAACTCGTATTCGCGAATCTTTTTCCGCCAATGCGCGCAATTGTTGTAAAGTTGAATCAGTCGAAGCATTGTCTGCAAAAATGTGTTCATATTCGTAAGATGGTAATTTTTCTAACATCATTTTTTTTAGCTCTGAAGCGCAAATTTGAACATTGACTTCTTCATTGAAGCAAGGGGTTATCACTGTAATCTTCTTCATACCGCACCCTGAAAGAATGCATTTATCTGGACATCAAGCGCAGACTTTGCATCAGTTTTGCGGGATTCTAGCTCCCAATTGATTGTCCATCGAATAGCAGAGGCAGCATCCAACTTATTTCTCCAACCCAATTCACGATACGCGCGCTCAGAAGAAAGCCACAGGAGTACGGACTCCTGTGGTTGCCGCGCATCGGACTGAATTACGTAGCCTGAACCACCTTCCCACATCGAGCAAGCCATTTTTGCCATGCTCTCAACCGTTTGTTTTGATTCATCTGCTGGCCCAAAGTTGTATGCACGCGCCACTTGTGCATTCGAGATTAGCTTTTGCCCAATTTTTAAGTATCCATGGATCGGATCAAGGACATGCTGCCAAGGTCGTAATGAATTTGGATTACGAATAATTGTTGGAGCGTTTAGATAAAAACCACGAATCAAGTCAGGCATAAGTCGATCCTTTGCGACATCACCGCCACCAATAACGTTTCCTGCCCGTGCTGAGCAAAGGACTACCTTAGATTTCCTATGCTCCGCGATTGCACCCCATGAATTAATGACCATTTCAGTAGCTGATTTACTTGCACTGTACGGGTCTTTGCCACCAAGGGAATCATCTTCGGTATAACCTTGCTCAACTTCAATATTCTTATAAACCTTATCCGTAGTTACAACTAAAACCCATTTAGCAGTTTTATGGCTAATGATGGAATCAAGCAAGTGCGCAGTTCCCATTACGTTAGTTTCGAAAGTTTCAACAGGCTCTTCGAATGACTTTAAAACCAAGGGTTGCGCGGCAAGGTGGAAAACCCCATCGAATCCCTTATTTTTGAAGTAGGAATCCACATCTTTGCGGTTTCGGATATCTAGAGTAGTCGTACTTTTTAAGCCCAAGTCATTAATTTGTGAATAGAGTGATCCAGGCTCTGGGGCAAGAGCGAGTCCATGAACTTCTGCACCCGCAAGGACCAGTGTTCTTGATAACCATGTTCCCTTAAACCCAGTATGGCCAGTTACAAGGAACCTTTTCCCTTGGAAGTCAGATAACTGGTTTAACATATAAGTCATTACCAAATCTTCCAAGGTGCTTGATCCGCATCCCAAAGTTCATTTAGCTCAATTGTTTCACGATAGGTATCCATCGGTTGCCAGAATCCATTGTGCATATAAGCTTTCAGTTCACCCGATTTTGAAAGCTTTTCTAATGGTTCTTTTTCCAAAATGCTTTCATCAGAAAGGTAATCAAAAATTGAAGGCTCAAAAATGAAGTAACCACCATTTACTCTCTTCTCAGCAACAGGCTTTTCGGTAAATTCAGTTACTAAATCATTTTTATCAATTTGCATCGCCCCAAACCGGTTAGTTGGTAGAACAGCTGTCACGGTTGCAGACCTACCATGTTCCTCATGAAATCTCACTAATGCGCCGAGGTCGATATTTGCAACCCCATCACCGTACGTGCAAAGAAATCTTTCCCCATCCACGTACTTCTTGATTCTATTTATGCGGCCACCGGTCATGGTGGATGCCCCTGTATTCGCTAATGTCACGGTCCAATTTTCAGTTGGTGATTCAGAGTGCTGGAAAAGTCCTTCGTTTTCTCCTAATTTCACGGTGATGTCATGTGTTCTCGCTTCATAATTCATGAAAAAGTCTTTTATGTAATCGCCCTTATAACCTAAACAGATTACAAACTCATTAAGTCCTTGGGCAGATAACGTTTTCATAATGTGCCAGAGAATTGGTCTTCCGCCAATTTCCACCATCGGTTTTGGACGAAATTCCGTCTCTTCCCTTAGTCGTGCACCCAGACCACCTGCAAGAATTACGGCCTTCATTTTCCCCCACCCTTTGGCTTACACTATTAGTCTATACACCGCTATGTATAAACAATCGCACCTAAGTTGCTTTAGACTGGCTACAGGTCGAGTTTGAGGTGGAGGGTGAGGATGGATCAGCAACCTACCCGATTTTTGATGCCTTCGGAGTTAGCACTAACCGCGAGACGCACCATAATTGCGATGACCAGCGCAGCTAATGCTTCACACGTGGCATCTGCACTTTCGGTCGTCGATATTTTGAGTTGCTTGTACACCGGCACCGCTCTCATCACACCAGAAAATTCAGAAGCAGCAGATCGGGACATTGTTATTTTATCAAAGGGGCATGCTGCGTCAGCGCTTTATGCAGTTCTCGCCCTACAAGGATTTTTTTCAACGGATTGGCTGCAGAATTATTGTCAAGATGATGCACCTCTGGGTGGTCACGTGACCTCTAAAGGTGTGCCGGGTGTTGAACTTTCAACAGGCTCACTCGGGCACGGCTTGCCATATGGAGTTGGAATTGCCTTGACCCGCAAAATGACAGGTACCGCTGGTCGCGTATTTGTAGTTATGTCAGATGGAGAATGTGATGAAGGGACAACTTGGGAGTCGGCGATGATTGCCAATCACCACAATCTAGATAATCTAATTGTGATTGTCGATCGAAATAGAATCCAATCCCTCACTTTTACCGAAGATACACTCAAGCTAGAACCCTTTGCAGATAAGTGGGAAGCCTTTGGTTGGGAGACAAGAATTGTGAACGGCCACATCTACGATGAATTGAATAAGGCATGCACGAAGTCAAATAACCCAGTTTGTATCATTGCAGAGACCACAAAAGGTAAAGGCGTTGACTTCATGGAGAACTCAGTATTATGGCACTATAAATCACCTGGTGAAGCTGATGTTGCAAAAGCATTTTCCCAGTTAAGCGAAAATTACTAATGCGTGACACATTCGCTCAAACCTTATTCGAAGAAGCTAAAAAGAATAAGAACATTATTCTTATGACGGGTGATCTTGGTTTTGGGGTTCTGGACAGATTCCAACAAGAGTTACCAAACCAATTTGTTAACTCTGGTGTTAATGAGCAAGCCCTTATGGGGATGGCAGCTGGAATAGCTTCAACCGGCAAGCGTGTTTTTGTCTACAGTATTGGAAATTTTCCAACCATGAGGTGTCTAGAGCAGATCAGAAATGATGTCTGCTTGATGAACAATTCAGTAGTAGTAGTTTCGGTTGGGGCGGGTTATGCCTACGGTCCTCAGGGTTATACGCATCATGCTTTAGAAGATATTGCAGTAATGCGAGCGTTGCCAAATATGCAAGTGATTATCCCGGCGGACCCGATCGAAACACGATTGCTCACTCAACTCTTAGTAAAAACGAATCTTCCAAGTTATCTTAGGCTAGGAAGAAGTGACGAAATGGAAATTCATTCGAAGGATATTGAACTAACGCAGGGCCGGTTTATTGAAATTGAAAAAGGAGAATTTGGAACTCTCATTTTTTCTGGCTCGATTGGTCATATTGCACTCGAGGCAGCAGTAAACTTGAAATACATGGGCTATCCAGTATCAGTTGTCTCGTGTCCTTTCATATCAAATTTAGACCATAAGTATTTGGTTGTGGCTGCCGCAAAAGGCCCAATAGTCACAATTGAAGAGCATTCAAGTCGTGGCGGCTTAGGAAGCGCCATTCTTGAATTTTTGAGTCTGGCGAATATTCCTTCAACTTTGGCAATAGTTGCCGCAGAGCAAAAAAACCCATCACAAGTAGGAAGTCAAGATTTCTTGCGAAAATCTAATGGGTTAAGCCCAGAACGGGTAACTGAGAAATTCAGAGCCTTGTTGGAAGTGTAAAGTCAAGCGCATTTCCATTCATGGTTGGAAGTGGGGATAAACTCTTTCTTTGCAACCAATCGACGGTTTGCCTAATTCCTTCATCGAATGAAATCTCTGGAAGCCAGCCATTTTGTCTCAAAGTCTCACACAGGGGGTGGAGTTTCATAACTTGATCTTCTCTATATTCCATAGCTCCAATATCAAGCAGATCTTCTTTTTCAAGCATCTTTCCGATGGCTAAACAGACTTTATAAATTGAAATAGTCTCTGGATTCCCAACATTTATGCTTCCTACTATTTCTCTGTTTGCAATTGCGGCATTGAACGCAGTTGCTAAGTCATATGCATGCAGGTAGCTCCATTCTTGCTCCCCTTTAGTGGTCTTAAATCGCTTATTTGACATGAGCGAGTCAACAAGATTTGGAATTAGCCATGATCCTTCATCGAGGGGCCCGTACGTTGAAAAAATTCTCATCCAAACAAATCTCGCTTCTGATTCACGAAGTAATTCTTCAATAACAAGTCGAGATTTTAATTTTGCAGAACCATACAACGTAGCTGGACGACTAATCTGGCGCTCAGATATTTCTGATTCAACAGGACCTAGCTCGGCTTGACTACCCACCCCAATGATTGTTGATACTTCAGCAATTCTTGAAGCAAGAATCAGAGGCTTTATGCTTTCAATGTTTTCAAATTGTTTTGAATCATTTCTCTTGTCGCTACTAACACCCCACCAATGATTCAAAATCAATACGTCCGGGCGGTATTCGCGAATCAAGTCCGGCCAAAATTTTGTTTCCGATTGTATGATTTGTAGATTTTTAATTTCAGAGAGTTTAAACAAACTTGATGTGTTTCTAACTAAGCCAATTATCTCGTGATCATTTGACAACACGCGGCATAGCCATGATCCGAGAAAACCAGATGCACCAGTAATCATTACCCTCATATCAATAAGACTATCTTGTCAATGAAATATTTTCATTCCAAATCGAGTTCTCCTCCTAAGGAATAGCTAACTCCCATAATCTGCTTATTTCGAAGGAGCCACGGATTGTACTTCTTTCAACTATTGCCCCTTAGTAGATTGTGGGCTTGTTGAATGAATCCCAAATAGAAGTGCAATCGGGAGATTGTGAGACTGTGTTCACCGTGCTTAAGTGGCTACTTTCCTATAAACTTAAAGATTCAAAAAATGGGAAAATTTAAAATATCTTCAACTGTGGTTTCTAATCTCGGAATCTAATCTGGTGTAGCATGAAATTCGTGATATCTAGGATTAAAAAACTCGAACTTGGGAAACCAGAAACCAACTTTGGTTCAGTTCCTTTACCATTTAAGCAGATTCTCATTTACTCAATTGCTACTAGCATTCTTCTTTCAAGTAGTGGTGTGACTCTGAGTGAATCAATTCTTCTTGGTTTTGCTTTAATTGTTCAGTGGATTCCGGGTGCATTGGTATGGAAAAAGTTGAGACAGGATCGCCAAGTCTTATTTATTGAATTACTTGGAATGGGACTGGTAATTGGAATCCTACTAGCCCTACTATCTTCGCAGATATTTCGCCTCACGCCGCTTGGAAGTCACTCATGGGCTATCCCATTTTTAGTGTCTACGTCATTTGCTCTTTACTCCTGGCTTCAAACTCGGGACGAGACCGTACGAGAAAGTTTTGAGTTACCTAGCAAGCAATTTGTAATGAGTTTTTTCCCCTCGTTAGTTTTTGGAGTTATTCAACTTTCAGTTTGGTGGCGTTGGCATCCCTTGGAGTGGTCAGGATGGTGGAAATATAATGTAGATGTCCCGTATTTTGAGTCATATTCAAATTCACTTGCCCTTCTTGGCACCTCACAAAACTTAATGGGTTCAATTTCTGAAACTCGATATCATTGGTTTACGTACGCATGGGTTGGCTCACTAACTAATTCACTGCAAATTGATTCATTTGTTGTACTTACGCGGCTCCTACCAATTGTGGCCATGACAATGGGCGCAACGATTGCTTACTCATGGGTACTTGCCAAGACGAGCCATTACTGGGCAGCAGGTCTAGCGTCGCTTGTGACCGTAATAGGTCCAGGCTTATCAATTGGTTCATTTGTAATGTTGCGATCCCCATCTTCGGCATTATCCGTTGGTATCAGCTTGGCTTTCATCCTCCTACTATTTGAAATTATTGATGGCTCAATAAATCACCGGGCTGGTTATGTCATTCTTTCTCTCCTCGCAGTGGGGATAGTCGGCGGAAAAGCTACCAGCACAGTCTTGGCGGCGGGGGCAGTCGGCGCATTATTGCTCGTCTCGAATACTCAAGACCATCAAACCAGAAAACGCATCTGGCTTGCAGGATCTGTATCACTAGTTTCGTTGTGCCTTGCTTATCAGTTATTGATTTCTTCTTCAGAATCACGCCGACTTGGATTTGGATTCTACTTAGGTTGGCCCGGACTACTTCTTACTTTAGTTCCAATGGTTTCAGGGTTGTTCATCCTATTGAAAGGCAAGTGTGGACAGGGTTTTCAATACGTAATTTTTTGCTTGAGCATTCTGTCAATCGGTGCCCTTCTATCCTTAATTACATTTGATTCCTCGGGAAATCAAATATATTTTTTTCTAAGTGCGGCAACAGTTTGTGTTGTGCCTGGCATTATTGGTTTAAATCAGCTTTTATGTCCGAAGGATTTAAATACTGAAAAAGAATCAACTCCAGGCATTTTTGTTAATCCTAAATTCCTATTCGTTAGCGTTCTATCCGGCCTAATTTCATCATTCACTTGGTCAATATTTGAGAACTCGACATCGAGCACTGGCAGAATTGCAAGGACGCTAGTTCCAGTTATCACATGGCTAGCATGCAGCACCTACGCATTGCTAAGCGCCAGGCTTTCTTCATCTGAGCAAAATTGGAATAGAAGATTCTTGTATTTTCTGATTCCAGCTCTGCTCGCATCAAGTCTTGTGTCTTCAGGTTCAAACATTCTATTCTCGACAATCAATGGTCCGATTTATTCAAACAACTCAGGCGTTTTGAGTTTTGGGAAAAGCGAAGTAGGTGAGCCGGGTGCACTTTCATATGAATATGTTTTGGCAGGTAAATGGGTTCAAGAACACACCCCAAAAGATGCGGTATTCTTTTCCAATCGACAATGTCTAAATGCTGCGACCCACATTGAACGCTGCGATGGGCTCTGGACTTATGCGAGCGCTCTCAGTAGGAGACAGTTCATAATTGAAGGTAGTGCGTATTTCGCGATGTCACAGTCAGAGTCTGGGGCCATACTACGCGACCAAGAGCTTTCAATTAGATTCGCCGATAGCCTGAGCGAAAGTGATTGGGGCGAGCTTTGGGAAAGAGGTGCACGTTGGGGTTGGATCGATCGTCAAATGACTAAACGAACTGATTGGGGAAAACTTGCAAAAGAAGTCTTTCGGAATAAGGATGTAATAGTCATTAGGCTTCAAGACCCAAGATTCTCAATCAACAATTGATGTTCTTTGTCTAATTTGGCCTTAATTTCGAAGGCACGGACTGTATGCAATCAACATAAATCAATATTTCTTTACTGAAAAAGTCCAGTATGGCTCAATGTTTGAAAACTTTAGTGTAGAAACATCAAAACCGGCAGCACTTAGCATTTGTGTTATCTCTGCCCTACTGAAACGCTGTTCAAGGGTAGTACCAAAACGATCGAGTGCATCATTTGCAAGCATCACAAAGGGCATTTCCGCATAGTGATGTAAAGGGATATTTGAGTTGTTTATTCCAATCTTACTTAGTGCTTTGGAAAACTTTGCTAATGGCCAGTAAATTAATGCAGCAATCAAAGAACAAACGATCCTTTTGATTCTTTGTGGCAGCACAGAAACTATTTGGCGGACCACATTTGCAGCTTTAAAAATCAATCTGTAGAAAAATGGTTTGTTCTCCATGTTGTAATACAAATAGCACAGAAACATGCCCCCAGGTTTGATCCTAAGTGAAACATCTTTAATCGCCAGGCCGGTGTCTGGAATATGATGCAACACTCCAAGAGACATTGCTAGATCTAATGACTCTAATGGAATGGAGTTTGCACCCACGGTTTCTTGCAATACCGCAATCTTTACCTCATCCGAAAACTTGTTTTTTAAGACTTTGCTGGCACCGTCGCTTGGCTCTAGTGCGTACACCAAAGAAAAATATGGAATTAATCTTGAGGCCCATCTACCGCTACCAGCACCAAAATCACCTGCAATAGAGTTTTTTGGATCGAATTGACTCAAATCAATAGGGGCGCAGTAGGCATCAAACTGAGCGTTTAGGGCCTCGGTCGTTTCAGCTATACCATAATCAAAGGTTGCCCATTCGTGTCCGAAGGAATTAATGACTCCTTGGTCTAAGTTTTCATCTTTTTTATGTGGGGTCACCGTTACTCCTTCCTTTGCAAACTTGCCATCTAAGTTATTGGTAGGAGGCTAAGTATATTTAGATTTGATTAAATCAACACGTTCTGCCGTAGAATTGCCGACATGGCAAAGGTGGGAGTTACCGGCGGGGCTGGATTCATTGGCTCGAACTTGACCCAACGATTGATTTCTATGGGACATGATGTTGTTGTTTTCGACGATCTGTCGACAGGGCTAATTTCTAATGTTGATGAGTCAAACTGCACTTTTATCAATGCCTCAATAATTGACCATCAGGCATTGCACAGCGCTTTCAAAGATTGCCATACAATCTTTCATTTAGCAGCAAGAGGTTCAGTTCCGCGTTCGATTAAAAATCCCATAGCTACCCATGCTGTTAATGCAACAGGCACATTGAATGTTTTAGAAGTAGCTCGCACTAGTGGGGCTCACGTAATTTTTTCTTCTTCTTCCTCCGTATATGGTCGCAATATGCAGCTCCCTAAAGATGAGTCAATGTGGCTCGGACCTATGACTCCGTATGCAGCCAGCAAACTTGCTGCCGAAGGATATGTTCAGGCCTACGCATCAGCATATAAAGTGCCAACAACTCTTTTACGATTTTTTAATGTTTTTGGTCCACGTCAACGCCCTGACCATGAATATGCGGCAGTTCTCCCAAAGTGGATTTGGCTTGCCATGCAAGGAAAAGCTATTGATGTTTATGGTGATGGCAGCGCGTCTCGTGACTTTACATACGTTGCTACTGTCTTGGATATTGCGGTGACAGCGATGAATGAAAAAGTTTTAACTGAAGGTGCCCTAAACCTGGCTTATGGAAATCGAATTTTCCTTAGTGACACAATTGAAATGTTGAGAAAACATTTTCCAGATTTGAAAGTTAACCATGTAGAAGAGCGTTTAGGTGATGTTAAAGAGTCTCAAAATGCACCAGTACTATTGAAGGGGCTTTTCCCAAAGGTGCAGCCAAAAGAATTTGAGACCGCATTAACTGAGACAATTCAATGGCTGCAAGAGTTTGGCGAAAGCGTCGCAAACGGTCCTGCGGCCAAGGATTAGTAACCTCTTTTATGTGTGGAATTTCGGGTGGAATTGGAGCTAGTGCCCCAACCAAGCAACTCCTTGATGCTCAACTAAAGTCAATCGAACATCGTGGCCCAGACGCTGTAGGCACATATTTGAATCAAGAAATTAGCTTAGGAATGTGCCGATTAGCAATTGTTGAAATTGCTGCAGGTAAACAACCAGCTTCTGATTCATCGGAAAAGATACATATTGTCTGGAATGGTGAAATATATAATTATCGTGAACTTCGCTTTGAGTTAGAGCAATGTGGCGTGCATTTTCGTGATTCAAGTGAATCTGAAGTAGTGATTAATCTATACCTTGAATTTGGTTTGGACTTTATCAACAAACTCAACGGTATGTTTGCAATCGCAATCCATGATTCACGGGATAAATCCCTTCACCTGATCCGTGACCGAATGGGAAAGAAACCATTGTGGATTTCTCAATTAAATGATGGGACCTTGTTTTTTGGGTCTGAAGTACGTGCCTTGATGTTGGCACGCCCAGATCGGACATTGCGGACTGACATGGTGGCCGAGGTTATGCAGTATGGATATATCAACTCCCCCTTTTCGGCTTTCAATGAGATAACCCAAGTGGCACCAGGATCCGTTCTAACCTGGCATGATGGAAAAACAATTTCTAAAAAGTACTGGGTGCCTGATTTCGATACCAAGGTTCAAATCTCATATGAAGAGGCCTTGGAAGTCACCAAGAAACTTATTGAAGAATCTGTCTCACGTCGCTTAATCTCTGAACGCCCACTTGGATCTTTTTTGAGTGGAGGCTATGACTCAACTGTAGTTACCGCCTATATGGCAAAGTTGATGAGCGAAAAAGTACAGACTTACTCAATTGGTTTTCATAGCCCGCAATTCAACGAAGCGCATCATGCAAAGCAAGTTGCCAATTACCTCGGGACTAATCATCACGAAGAAATTCTCAACCCAGATCCAGCACTAATTGTTGAAAAAATCTCACAGGTACTTGATCAACCATTTGCCGATTCTTCAATAGTGCCTACGTATTTACTTGCCAAATTCGCACGTGAAAATCTAATCGTTGCCCTAGGGGGGGATGGCGGTGATGAAGTCTTCGGTGGTTATGACCGTTACTTGGCAGCCCCTGTCATGCAAAAACTGAACCCATTGTTGGGAATAGCCCGCTCTGGATTAAGAATCGCTGGGCAGCAATCATTTGGTAACACTCGCAAAATAAATCGGGTTGGCTCACAACTTTCTTCAAAGTCTTCACTTGCGGCTAGGTACAGCTCAATTCTATCATTAGCTCAACCGTCTGAATTAACTACTCTGCTTAACCCAAACTTTCAAACAAACGCTGCAGAAATCACAAGACTAAATCAGTTTCAATATGGAAAAATTTCTTCATTCGATCGAATGATTAGAGCTGATCTTGATTCATATTTGCCTGGAGACTTACTTGTAAAAGTGGATATTGCAACTATGGCAAATAGCCTGGAACTGAGATCGCCGCTGTTAGATGTTAATGTGATCGAATGGGGTGTTTCACTACCTCGTAAGTACAAGATCAAAGGTCTTGAAACCAAACACATTCTCAAGGATGTAGCACGCTCATTGGTTCCTGCAAGCCTGATTGATCGCCCGAAGATGGGTTTTGGTATTCCCAGAGCCGAGTGGTTGCGAACTGACATGAAAGAATTAGTAATTGATACGTTAACAGACACAACAGTTACACAGCGCGGTTGGTTTAAGCCTGTTGAGGTTAGAAAAGTATTGGATACTCATTTGTCTGGCCAAGACAAGGACAATCTGATTTGGCCGATGTTAATGATAGAGCTGTGGGCTAGGACTTGGCTCGACTAGATAGCAGTTTTTTATAGAGAATTTCGTGATCGTGGACTAATCGATCAACACCAAAGTTTGAAAGTGTGAAGCCTTGCGCGGCGGCTCCCATTCTGGCCCGTAGTTCAGCACTTCTTACCAGCCTTTCTAGGGCATCAGCAATTTCTAGGACATCTAAATTGGTGATGATTCCAGTTACGCCATCTAAAACCACCTCAGGAACTGAACCAACTCTTGTTGAGACAACAGGCAACCGCGCCATTCCTGCTTGAATCAAACTCAAGGGAGTTCCTTCATTATCGCTTGTTAGAACTACAACATCAGCGGCTGATAAAACCTGTTCTATATTGCTCTGCCAACCTAGAATTTTCACAGGTAAATTTTCCCGTTTAACTCTCTCTTGACAGTATTGTAATAATTCCCCATCTCCAGCAATGAAGAATTCGAGTGCAACGCCACGTTTCTTGATTTCATTCACCACATCTAAGAATCTATCGGGGCGTTTGATCTGAGTTACCCGGCCAATAAAGGCACACTGGATAGTTTGGTCCGATAAGCCATAAAAATCTTGAGAATCTTTTTTATTAGGTAATTTTCCTATCTCGAGGCCTGGAGGCATTAATCCAAACTTTTCTGATTTACCTATGCCCACCAGTAATAAGTCTGCTCTGACTTTGTCACCAACGGCTAGGAGTTGATGAGTAAATATGGCTAGTATCCTTTCAGCTAGAACGACTAACAATCGTTTGAAAGAACCAAAGTACCCGTGCAGTAAGTGCCCATGAAATGTGTGAACGCGGACTGAAGGATGAAAAGAAAGGATCGATGCGAGCCGACCCAAGAAGCCAGCTTTTGCAGTGTGTGTATGTATTACATGAGGTTTAAAACTTCTAATCTCTTTCACAAGGGAAAAAAAAGATTTTAAATCTCCACTAAGACTTACACGGCGGCCGAACCCTTCAATGCGAATGGCACTTAGATCTTTTGCGACTATGTCTATATAGTCGGCCTCATCGGCGCTACAAAAACCGGTATACAGCTTTTGGTCAAACTCAGATGTGTTTAGGCTGCGCATCAACCCCGAAACCTGTACCGCCGGCCCCCCTATATTCATTCGGGCGATAACTCGCATGACCTTAATGGGGCTCAAGTCATCTTTAATCACAGACACTATCTTCCCCTAAAATCTCATTTGAAGGGCCTACTGACCGATAGTTCAGTTATGCGCTGAAACTTGCGCCGAGAGGTTAGGATTTGACCCATGAACGTCCACCGATCCCAAGTACTTGCCATTATCGGCCAAGGTTATGTCGGTTTGCCTCTGGCTATGGCAGCCGTCAAGGCTGGATGGACCGTAATTGGAATCGATAACGATGCTGCCAAGGTTGCTCAGATTAACGAGGGTTCAAGCCCCGTAGAGGACATCTCCGACAAACAAATACAGGCTGCTATTTCAAAAGGAGTCTACAAAGCTTCCACTGATTTTTCTATGGTTGCTCAAGCATCAGTGATAACGATTTGTGTGCCTACCCCATTAAATGAAAAGCGCGAACCGGACCTTACATTATTGCGAAATGCAGCAGATGGAATTGCACCCTATGTTTCTAATGAAACTCTCGTTGTGAGTGAATCAACTTCTTATCCGGGCACGCTGCGCGACATAATTATCCCGATTGTGAACCAACATAAACCTGAGGGAAGTAAAAATGTTTATTTTGCCTGTGCACCTGAACGTGTTAATCCAGGAGATGTTGTTTGGAGCCAAGAGAACACTCCACGGCTTGTGGGTGCCATCGACAGAGACTCTCAAATTCAAGCTCTTGCATTCTATGAATCAATTTGCAATGCAGTGGTTCCAGTGGCAACTCCTGAAGTTGCAGAAGCAGCTAAATTGTTGGAGAACACTTTTCGTTTAGTAAATATTGCGCTGATTAATGAATTTACTAAACTTTGCTCCTCAAATGGTATCAATGTTCATGAAGTGATTGATGCCGCGGCCACGAAACCATACGGCTTCATGCCTTTTAGGCCTGGTGTTGGAGTTGGCGGCCATTGCATCCCTGTTGACCCACTGTATTTAACCTGGTGGGCGAGGCAAAATGGCGGCGAAGCAACATTCGTTGAATCTGCAGATTTGATTAATCATGCAATGCCTAAGTATGTAGCAGAACGCGCCCTCAGCATGTTGGACTCAAACATAAAAAACCCGAAAGTCTTAATTCTAGGCGTTGCCTACAAGCCAGGTGTGGGAGATGTCCGTGAGACCCCTGTTTTGGAACTCCGTGATCATTTAAAGGAGATGGGCGCTGAAGTAGCTTGGTACGACCCCTTGGTTGCAATCTGGGAGGGAACATTTCCCGTGGATTTGAATTGGGAGTGTGATGCCGCAATTTTGGCCACAAATCAACCCGGGATGGATCTTTCACAACTTACTGTTAGAGGAGTTCAGATTCTTGATTGCACAAATTCAGTAACAGGTCAACCAGCCGTCATCTCGCTTTAAAACGTCTTCTTCATTTCCGTAGAAATATCAGCAATCATGGTTGATAAGTCACGTTTTGGTTCCCAACCAACAAGCTCATTAATCAAATCAATATTTGGTACTCGACGTTCCATATCTTCAAATCCTTGGCCGTATGCCTCTGCATACGGCACGTAAACAATTTCACTCTTTGATTCAGTCTCATTGATTATCTTTTTTGCTAAGTTGTTAATGGAAATTTCAAAGTCATTTCCAATGTTGATGACTCTGCCAATTGTGTTTTTTGCAAAAGAAATTGCAATAACCGCATCAACAACATCATGTACATGGGCAAAGCATCGAGTTTGGTTGCCATCACCATAAATCGTGATTGGCTCATTGTTCAAAGCTGCTTGAACAAAGCGAGGCACAACCATTCCATATGCGCCTAGTTGGCGAGGTCCAACGGTGTTAAAGAACCTAACAATTCTGGTCTCTAAATGTTTTTCGACAAAGTATGCGTATGCAAGTGACTCATCAATTGCTTTAGCTTCACTATAGGACCAACGAAGAGTGACTGGACTTCCAAGAATTCGGTCATCACTTTCTTTGAGGGAATCCGAAACATTCTTTCCATACACTTCGCTGCTGCTCGTGAGAAAAACTGGAGTATTACTCGAGTGTGCAGATTCGAGCACATTCTCCGTACCCCGAATATTCGTCAGTAAGCTCGCTAAAGGATTATTAACGATATTGAATACACCAACAGCGGCAGCAAGGTGAAAAACATATTCAGCTTCTTCAACCAATGGATTAAGAATAGCCGTATCTAGAATCGAACCCTCTACTAACTTGAAACTGTCTAGATTTACCAAATTCACAAGGTTCAAATTACATCCTGTTGAAAAATCGTCAATTACAGTGACATGGTGACCGTCTCTAATTAGTCTTTCACACAAATGAGAGCCAATAAAGCCAGCACCACCAGTTACTAAAATTCTCATTGGGTAAGTCTAAGTCATACAAATGAAACTTGCCATCACTATTTGGCTAGAACGAGTTCTAGAATGTAACAACTTTTCTGCTATCTGCAGGTCGAAATTAGAGCCCCATGAGTTTTGCTTGGCGGTCAAAATCTGGAACTGCATTGCGGACCTCATTAAACGTCCCCTTGGCAATTACCTTTCCTTTGGACAGATAAACGACTAGGTCTGCATTCCTGACTGTCGATAAACGGTGAGCAATCATTACAACTGTCGTTGATCCTCGCAAAGCATGAATGGCCTCGGAGATATTCGCTTCCGTCTCTCCATCCAATGAGCTGGTAGCTTCATCTAGCACCAACAAATGAGGGCGCGTAAACATGGCGCGAGCAATACCAAGTCTTTGGCGCTGGCCTCCACTAACTTTTGCGCCACGTTCACCAACTTGCGTGTCAATACCTTGTGGCAACTCACTTACGAATTGGTCCAAGTTAGCAACCCTTAGGGCGCTCATGATCAATTCATCTGTGGCCGACTCTTGAGGATATCCAAGAGAAACATTCTCACGTATAGAGCCAGCCGCAATTAGGACATCTTGCGGAACATATGAAACGGCCCCTGGCCACTTTACGACAGCCAATTGGGGAGGAAGTCCTGAAATTAGAACACTTCCTTCATCAGGATTTAGAACCCCCAATAAAATGTCAATCAGTGTGGTCTTGCCAGCGCCTGAAGGTCCAACAATCGCAACTGACGAACCCGCCGGTATGCTGAGTGTCACTTCAGATAAGGCTGGAAAATTCTTTTCTGAATAACGAAATGATGCAGAACTAATTTCAATTCTAGCATCAAAACCCTCATGAATAACGTCCACCGAATCTGTTACGTTCTCTACTAATGGAGAATTTCCAAGAGCGTCTATTAAGTCCAAAGTCGGACTAGCCATTCCCAAGCAGCCGCGGATTTGTATGGATCCTTGTTGTAGGCGAAGTACTGCGGGAGCAATACGGGTTCCAGCGGCCAAGAATATGGCCAATGTGGCTACAGCTTGTGTGGCATCTTGCAAAACAAACTGCGCTGATCCAATTAGAAGAGCACCTAATACAACGGAGGTCTCAATCACATATTTACCTATATAAGGCATAAAACTAATCTCAGCCAATGCGTCGGCCAAATCAAAACGCAGCTTCCCAATTTCGCGCGAGTAATAATCCCTACGATTTCGAACCACAGATTCTCGATAAGAACTGAAAACTTCAACAATCTTCTCATTGCTTTTGACGTTTAATTGAGAGCTCATTTTGCCTAACGCGCCAGCTCGAATATGCATTAGTCGATAAAGACAGAACCCAATAATTACAAAAACTACTGACGTACCAATAGCAGTGGTTGGATCAACTGCGAATAACCCAATACCTAAGATAAGCAGTAGCGAAACATCCGAAATAAGTACTACCGATGTTGCTAGAACCTGCAACATTATTAGTTCAACTCCACGGGTGACCGAGTAAAGGATTTCCTGGGTCGTTTTCGCTTGAATGGTCAGAATTGATTGTGATAGTAATCGTGAGATTAGGTCAGCTGAGATTCTTGCCCCACGCCGGCTGAAGAAAAATAAAATCCTTCGAGTAAAGAAAATCGAAAGAAGAGTTCTTCCGACTAAGATAACAACGGCGATCATTCCCAAAATAAATGCTTGATTTTGGAACGTTAGATTAGAAATGTTTAGAAACCTCAACACAGAATTCAAGCGAGAGTCTGGATTTGCGGATTGGACTCCAGTGACGGAGAGAGCACCCAAAAGACCAATTACTAGGACTCCGAGAAGATCCAAAACGCTCATGCAGACCTGTAAAACTGAAACGGCCACAATTTTACGTTGATCGCTTGGAGATAGCACACTGAATGATCGACCAATCATGCTCGATTGCAAGCGGCCTCGAAAATTCTTCATGTATCACCTACCCGACAGAAATTCACTCACAACGAGGCTTACCTTATCCAATAGATACTCATTTCGAGTAATTCTTTGGGATTTGCACCTGAATAATTGAGCTAACTATGGAGTTTGAGGGAGCCTCCTATACCAAAGTGAAAATTTGGTTTGACCATTAAGTTTAGAAATAACGGGAAGTGAGGGAGTATTGCCCTCATGCAACCTGTCTAATGGGCTGAAATTACTTAAGCTCGATAATCAGCCGAATTCAAATATTCCGAGTGAACAAAAATACTGGAGAGCAAGGTTTTCTTAATGAAAATATAATCGTAATTCTCCAGAAAGCTACGGATGAGGGATTTTTTGCCGATTTCAGCGCCCTCTAATTCTTCAATACAGATAACCCGAGGAAGTGTCTTGACCCAATCGTTGGATTTCAAGACTTCCAAATCTGCCCCTTCTACATCAATGGTGAGAAATGTTGGCGATCGAGGATCCATGGCTGGGGCAAACCCCGATAATGGAAGGACATCAAGTTGCAGAACACGTTTTAATCTCACTCCTTCGGTTTTCTGTAACTTATCTGCGATAGCAGGAATGATTGTGGAATATTCATAAGGCACAAATTCGTAAAAACTCATTTTGCCTTCAGCGGTAGCTACAAGACAATTCATTATTCTGTCACGTTTTCTAAGATACTTTAGCATTCTGTGGTTATCGGTAATCGGATCTATACAAATTCCTTGCCAACCCTTTTTATAAAAATGGTAGGTGTTTGATCCACAAACAGGTTGCCCGGCACCAATATCTAAATAGTGACCATAGGATTCAGGTAGATACTTCAAAACTAACTCATCTTCACCAGTTTGGCTAAAAAAAAGTCTTTTCCCATATCCAAGTTTCGCATTTTGAAATAGTTGAAAGAGGAAGTACAGCAGAGAATCTTTCAGGAGGTCACGAATCTTTTTAGGGAGACGTTGGAATACAGTGCTCACTAGTTTCATGAAAATCTCTCGTATCCACAAACACTATTCAAGTTGATTTAAGCACTTCAAGCAGGCCATTTTCTAGGGAAATCGAAGGGACAAAGCCCACTTTTCGATTGAGAAAAGTTGTGTCTGGACAACGAGCAAGAGTAGAACCGATTGGAGCTGGGAATTCGATAACCTTCCCTGACCATTTGGCTAAACTCATAATCTTTTGAGCAAGGAATCGCATGGATATCATGTCCATAGTCCCAACATGAATAATCTCATTAAGCGCAGCATCACTCCCGGCGATTTTTAATGTTGCACTCACTGCATCAGTGATGTAAATGAAAGAACGTTGGTTATCAGAGCCATAAAGCTCAAATACCCCATGTTTGCCTCGGCTTATAAAATCGGGAATGACATGGTCCAATCCCATATCTGGGCCATACACATTGTGGTAGCGAATAATTGAAAAAGGCATTCCAAATTGTTTTCCTGCGGCGAGCAGGGCTATTTCGCCCGCTAACTTTGCCCCCCCATATGACCATCTTGGGTTTAACAAATCCTGAAACCCTACCCCGACAACTTCTGGTGTGGGGCACATTTCAGGGTTACCATCGACCAAACTTGCATAAACTTCACTTGTACTTGTGTACACAAGTCTCTTCAATTGTCGTGAATCCTTATATCGATCTATCACATTCAAAGTACTAGCGCTACTGTTGTAAAAGACATCCCATGGAATTTTGTAGAAAAGTGAAGTTCCGTTTATAGCGGCCAGGTGATAAACAAAGTCGACCTCCGGAAGCACTAGGCATTCTTTTTGTTTTGTAAGGTCAATATTCAATGGAATGAAACGGTCTATGGAAACGTCTGGGACAAAACGACTCGATTTAATCGCTTCTAATTTTTCTTGAGTATCGACACCAAAAACAAGTGCGGATTCGTTTTGGAGCAAGCTTTGTATCAAATACTTACCGATAAACCCGCCACAGCCCGTAACCAGTATTTTGATCTGGCTAGCCACAGAGTGTTGCCAATTCAAGTTCAACTAAAGTGCACCCTAAAGGTTTGAGGCGAGTCACTTCAGAGAATTCTGGATTAAGTTCGCGGTTTTGATGATTTCGTCATCAAGCGGTAATGGGTGGTTGCCTATGTACATTCCACAGTCATGCAATTTATCGGCCATCTCTAGCTCACCCGAGACTTCGTAATTGAGAAAATTCAATACCGGTTGCCTGATAAAGTTTCCAGTAACAATGGGCCTGCATTCAACTCCCGCAGCTTTCAAGGTTTCCGCGACCTGACCTCTTTGTCCATTGTTGCCAAATACAATTGCAAATGCAAACCATGAAGAGTCACCTAAGGGTTTTTGAATTGAAATCAAAGGAAGAGAGCCAACATGCTGAATGAACGTGCCTGCATTTTGTCGACGTATTTCAATCATTTGGTCTACTTTGGCAAGCTGAACACGTCCGATAGCCGCCTCCATTTCTAAAGGGCGAAAATTCATGCCCGGTAAAACGAATTCAAACTGAGATGTGAACCAATCGCGAACTCCGGATGTCTTGAACCTAGAAGTTTCTGGAAGTTCCCTGGACCAACCATGGGCTCTCAATGAAACAAGAATCTGGTAAGCCTCTTCATTATCCGTTGTTACCCAACCTCCTTCCATTGTATTTATGTGATGTGAAAAAAATGAACTATGTGTTCCCATTAAGCCGAACGAACCTGTGAATTGGCCGTCTAGTTCTGCTCCAAGGGACTCACAGTTATCTTCAAGAAGAAGAATACTTTTTTGCTCGGCAAGACGCTTGAGTTGAGTTAAGTCAGAAGCTGAACCCAGCAGATTTACAGTCAGAATGGCCACTGTGTTTTCGTCCACTGCACCTTCTACATTACTTAAGTTGAGCCCAAAGTGGTGTGCATCCACGTCGACGAATTTAAGTTTGTACCCCAAATAATATGCTGGAGTAAATGTTGTACTCCAGCTTACAGCCGGCACAATTATGTTCGGATTGTTCCCAAATTTATCGCCCAATAAGATTTTGGTTGCCGTTAGCATCAGAAGGTTAGCCGAAGACCCAGAATTGACCATGACTGCAAACTTGCTGCCGAATTTCGCTGCCACTTCGGATTCAAAAAGTTTCACCTGCTCGCCCATGGTGAACCTATTAGATTTAACTACTTGATTGATTGCCTCACGCTCTCGCTCATCCCAATTATCCATGGCCAAGGGGTAGATCAATCGATTCGGAGATTCATTCCTTTGCATTCTTATAGGCTAGCAATTTTGTGATGCCCTGACAACCATTGGAATATGTCATTGAAAGTTGTGTCGAGACTTCGTAGCAAATTTAGATCCAATTGTAATCTCGAGGGCTGCTCGCTGAGAATCAAGGAAGGATTTGAACTCTTGGATGATTCTACAAATTGGACATGAGAATCACTACCCGATATCGCCAAAAATAGATTAATGATCTCTCGGAGAGTTATCTCAGTGAATGGAAACAAAAGAGTTTGTGGATATTGAACAGCAGTTTTATTGTTCAATGTTTGAAGTAGGTATTCTGCAACGTCACGTACGTCGGCTAAAGAAAAAACTTCATCTGGCGAATCGATAGCTACCCTTCCATTTTTTAGCATTGTTGCAAAAGTTCTTGGAAGAAAACGATTTGGATTATCAAATGGCCCCACCAAATGCGGAAGAGTCAAGTTAGAAACCTTTAGATTTATGTTACCTGAATATTCTTCCAGAAAGGCTTTGAATTGATTCTTCCAAAACACATAGTTTATATCAGGGATTGGCGATTTCGAATATTGCCAAAAAGTTTCAATTTGGATCCAATTAATTTGCCGCCCCTCTGTCGTAATCAGAGACTCTAGAACTTTTTTTGGAAACTCAAAATTACTTTGCTGAGACATTGCTTTACTACTTGAATATCGAGAGCTTGCACAATTAATGACGACCAAATCCTTACTTAGGGCATTGGTCAAATTTTGAGTTTGCTCAAAATTTTTAGGCTGAGTATCTACATCTAGAAAACGAAACTCAGGTGGATTTTCAGGCGATGAGGTCTGTGAAACTATCAAATCCCAATCTTTAATTTTTTCAAATCGCAATGCCCTAACGACGGCACTGCCAAGAAACCCAGTAGAGCCTAAAAGAAGAAGACTCTCTCTTCCCAACATTTACTTCCTTCAATTTAATTGACATGTCATCCAGTAGGATACTTATATGAGTGATGTTCCTGAGGTTGCAATTATAATCCCAATATTCAACGAGCAGGACATAATTGCGAAAGTTTTGAAAGATATTGATCTATCGGTTACCGAACCAACAATCGTGTATTTGGTTGCAGACACTACATCTGACCCTACTATTCCTGCAGCAAAGTTAGCAGCGAATGGATTACCCACTCCTGTTCGATTTGTGATTCAAAATGGGGCAAAGGGTCCAGCAGCTGCAATCAAGCTAGGAATTGATTCTTCAAGAGAAAAATTTGTCATCTTCATGACTGCTGATGACAGCGATGATGCCAAAGACATACCTCTCCTCATTTCGGCTTTGAGAGAGGGGGCCTCCATGGTTTGCGCTTCCCGCTACGCCAAAGGTGGACAACATATCGGGGGCCCAAAACTGAAACACTTTCTTTCGTGGCTTGCTGGTCGTATTGTTCGATACATTAAACGACTTAACACTTGTGACCCAACGAATCTATACAAAGCGGTCACGCGGGAATTCTTGGATGGAATTAAGATTGAAAGTAAGTATGGATTTACACTAGGCCTGGAACTTTTAGGAAAAGCAAATGTTGCCTCATATCCAATTGTCGAAATCCCTACTGTATGGAATGAAAGAACCGTTGGCGCTTCGAGTTTCAAGACTCTAAAATGGCTCCCTACCTATATCTATTGGTTTCTTCGACTAATCCTCTCAAAATGAAGTATTTCGAGAGAGGTTTATTGTGTGTTTAGGGTTAGAGTTGGGTATTAATTCAATTAAGCGGAAGTCAAAAGTCAGGCTTTAGAAGATTACGGAGCGTGAATTCATGAGGAACCAAACAGAAACCAAAGGAAAAGCCGTAATTGTAGGTGGAGGCGGTCATGTCGGGCTTCCTCTAGGACTCGCACTTGCGCAGTCCGGTTACACCGTAGTCGCTTACGACACCTCTATTAGTAAAGTAGAGCAGATTAACTCAGGAGTTGTTCCATTTATTGAAGTTGGTGCCGAGGCACTCCTAAAGTCTAATTTAAAGGCCGATGTTTTCCGAGCTTCCGCCGATCCGGAATGCCTCATCGACGCAGAGATTGTAATTGTCGTAATTGGGACACCAGTAGATGAGCATTTGAGCCCGGATCCAAACTCTGTTGTCAATGCAGTCAGAGAACTCTTGCCATATATGAACAAGTCACAGCTATTGATTTTAAGGTCAACAGTTTTCCCTGGCGTATCCAAGCGCGTTGAAGGTCTTATTGCTGAAGAATTCCCGGACATGGATCTGGCTTACTGTCCTGAAAGAATCGCTGAAGGACACGCGCTAAAGGAGTTATCAACCCTACCACAAGTAATTGGAGCCCGGAGCGAATCTGCATTCAATCGTGCCGCTGAATTGTTTAATGCTTTATCTGGAAAAACACTCAGAACCACTCCTGAGGAAGCAGAGCTTGCGAAGCTTTTCACCAATGTTTGGAGGTATTTGAAGTTCGCGGCTGCCAATCAGTTCTATATGATGGCGAATGATTTCGGGGTTGATTACGAGAATGTTAGACACGCAATTTCCTATGAATATCCTCGTGCAAGTGATCTCCCCATGGCTGGCTTTGCAGCCGGCCCATGCCTATTTAAGGACACGATGCAGTTATCAGCACTCGTCCAACAAAATTTCCCCCTAGGTCATGCAGCGATGATGATTAATGAGGGTACTCCTGGATATTTGGTTAGCCGGCTTGAGAGAAAATATGATCTTTCACAGATGACAGTTGGAATTTTAGGTGTCGCATTCAAAGCTGATGTTGATGACACACGTAGCTCACTCGCATATAAACTTCGGAAGTTGCTTCTTTTTAAGTGTAAAGATGTTCTGATTTCTGATCCACTTGTGAATGATGAGCGATTAGTTAGTCAAGACGTCTTGCTTGCACAATCTGACTTACTAGTAATTGGGGCTCCGCACAGTGTTTATCGGCAACTTGAAACGAATAAACCTATAGTTGATATTTGGGGTTTACGTAAAAACGGTGTTTTGATTTAAATTTAACGTAATCTCTTACAATCGATTACTACAAACCATTTCAAGTTAGTGGGGATTATTGGAATTCGAACATCAGGGATTCCTCCAACGCATAATGTCCGCGCCTTATTGTATTCTACGGGCCAGGTAGGCCCATCTGTACGCAAGTCAGAGGGCGACCAGGAACCAATCCAAGTAAGCAAAATCAGAATTAGCCCTAAGCTTTGCTGGAGTTTCCGCTTTTCTTTCTTTGAAACTTCACCTTGAATATAGAAGATTACAAGCAGGAGACCAAAAGATGGGAAAATGGCATATCGAGGTTCGGGGCTGAAAAGAACTCCAATGACAAACCAATAAATAACTCCTGTGAGTAACACCCCCACAGATAGATATCTAATCTCAGAATTGCTTTTGCTTGACTGAATAATGTATTTAAACAATACAGATAAGAGAATCAGTGCGAGTAATGCTCTAAGGGCCAAATAGATATGGGAGGAGAATAGATTCGGGGCTATAGATAATGTGCTGTCAGAAACATTCCCCCACCAAGGTACAAAAGTGGATCCCACAACTCGGTCCAAATAAAGGAAGCCAGTCTTTGTAATAGATTGCACCCCAGTACTGGTTCTTTCACCAAGTGCCTTTGTAACAACAAACAGTACCTGAACAAAAATTCCAAATAACCATGCAAATTCCATGAGGTTAGGTTTTGTTGGAAAACCTGAGTTCTTGGGGCTCCATCGCATGAAAACCAGCAGTGGGAAATAAAAAATCATCAATGGCGTAGACAGAGTGGCGACTAAAATGAATAAAGAAAAAAAGTAAGTTTCATACTTTCCTACTTTTCTTCTGAGGAAAACTGGAAGGCATGCGCTCATAAAAAAGAAATGTAAGTTAGTAGTATTTGCAATTGACTCAAAACTAGCGATTGGAAGTAAAATCAGCGAAAGGGCGAACACAGATCTAGTAAATTTGCTTGGAAGAAAATCATTAGACGCGTGATAAACCGTTATGGCAATCCAAGAAAGCATAAAGGTGTTGAAGAAGAAAAAAGTATGCGCGGCACTTTCTAATGGAAACGAAGCGACAACCCTTCCAGCACTTCTCGCAATTATGTCGAAGTAACCCGCATACGAAGAAAGAAAATCATTT
>Ga0164295_10000765_pt1 | contig 26803 bp, 26 predicted proteins | sample GEODES006metaG_FD_111798 | JGI IMG/M metagenome (GOLD analysis project Ga0164295, IMG submission 111798) | Oligotrophic lake water microbial communities from Sparkling Lake, Wisconsin, USA - GEODES006 metaG | ecosystem: Environmental > Aquatic > Freshwater > Lake | place: USA: Sparkling Lake... | reverse complement strand
CGTCATGCTGGCTGCGCAGTCTGTGGCCACGGGCGACAGCGAAATTGTGATTGCCGGCGGACAGGAAAACATGAGCGCTTCGCCGCACGTGCTCAACGGCTCGCGCGACGGCCAGCGCATGGGTGAGTGGAAGATGGTGGACACCATGATCGTGGACGGCCTGTGGGACGTCTACAACCAATACCACATGGGTATCACCGCCGAAAACGTGGCCAAGAAATACGGCATAGACCGCGCCATGCAGGACGCGTTGGCACTGGCCAGCCAGACCAAGGCAGCGGCCGCACAAGACGCCGGCAAGTTCAAGGACGAGATCGTGCCTTTCTCAATTGCCCAGAAAAAAGGCGACCCCATCGTTTTTGCGGCAGACGAATTCATCAACCGCAAAACCAATGCCGAAGTTCTGGCCGGCCTGCGTCCGGCCTTTGACAAAGCCGGCGGCGTGACTGCCGGTAACGCCTCGGGCATCAACGACGGCGCTGCGGCCGTGATGGTCATGAGCGCCAAAAAGGCAGCGGCCCTCGGGCTCAAACCTTTAGCACGTATTGCCAGCTATGCCACCAGCGGCCTGGATCCGGCTTTCATGGGCATGGGCCCGGTGCCCGCGTCCACCAAAGCACTGCAACGCGCCGGCTGGAAAGCGCAAGACCTGGACCTGCTGGAGATCAACGAAGCCTTTGCCGCCCAGGCTTGCGCGGTCAACAAAGAAATGGGCTGGGACACCAGCAAAGTCAATGTCAACGGTGGCGCGATTGCCATCGGCCACCCGATTGGTGCGTCCGGTTGCCGCATTCTGGTAACGCTGTTGCACGAGATGGTTCGCCGCGATGCCAAAAAAGGTATCGCCAGCTTGTGCATTGGTGGCGGCATGGGGGTGGCCCTCACGCTGGAGCGATGAATTTAAGTTAGAGCAGTTTTTCAATAAAAATCAATGGAGCACACATGACACAAAAAATCGCATACGTTACAGGCGGCATGGGCGGCATTGGAACGGCCATCTGCCAACGACTGGCCAAGGATGGCTTCAAGGTCATCGCCGGTTGCGGTCCTACCCGCGACGCCGGTAAATGGCTGGACGAACAAAAAGCACTGGGCTACAGCTTTTACGCTTCGGTGGGCAATGTCGGCGACTGGGATTCCACGGTGGCGGCCTTTGACAAGGTCAAAGCCGAGCACGGTCAAGTCAGCGTGTTGGTCAATAACGCGGGTATCACGCGCGACGGCCAATTCCGCAAAATGAGCAAGGCCGACTGGGATGCTGTTATTTCGACCAACCTCAACAGCATGTTCAACGTGACCAAGCAGGTGATCGAAGGCATGATCGAAGCGAACTTCGGACGCGTGGTCAATATTTCTTCGGTCAACGGCCAAAAAGGTCAGTTCGGTCAGGTCAACTACTCCACCGCCAAGGCTGGCTTGCACGGCTTCACCATGGCGCTGGCGCAAGAGCTCGCCAGCAAAGGCGTCACCGTCAACACTGTCAGCCCGGGTTACATCGGCACTGACATGGTCAAGTCGATCCGTCCGGATGTGCTGGAGAAAATTGTTGCCGGCGTGCCGGCCAAGCGACTGGGCACTCCGGAAGAAATCGCCTCCATCATTTCCTGGATTGCCTCTGACGAGGGCGGTTACGCCACCGGCGCTGACTTCTCGCTCAACGGCGGCTTGCACATGGGTTAAAACGACAGGAGCGCTTTGGCGCATTTAAAACCCGCTTTCGGGCGGGTTTTTTATGAGCTTTTTCCAGCGGCAATAAGAGCGAAAATCAGTTTTCGGACAGTTTCATCGCCACAACCCCTACCCATGACCCTCATCACCAGCACTGCAAAGCAGCCTGACCGACTCAGCGTTGCGCCGATGATGGATTGGACCGACCGGCATTGCCGTTACTTTCACCGCCTGCTCACGCGCCGTGCGCTGCTCTACACCGAGATGGTCACCACAGGCGCTTTGCTGCACGGTGATGTGCCGCGGCATTTGCGCTTCAATGCCGAAGAGCATCCGCTGGCCCTGCAACTGGGCGGCAGTGAGCCGGCTGATTTGGCACAAGCTGCCCGGCTGGGTGAGCAGTGGGGCTATGACGAGATCAACCTCAACTGCGGCTGCCCCAGCGAGCGTGTGCAGCGCGGTGCTTTCGGCGCCTGCCTGATGGCCGAGCCTCAGCTGGTGGCCGATGGCGTCAAGGCCATGCTGGATGTGGTGAGTGTGCCGGTCACCGTTAAACACCGCATCGGCATTGACAAGGGCGAGAGCTACGACTTTGTGAGAGATTTTGTGGGCATCGTCAGCCAGGCCGGTTGCCGGACTTTCATCGTGCACGCCCGCAACGCCTGGCTGCAAGGCTTGTCGCCCAAAGAAAACCGCGAAGTGCCGCCGCTGCGCTATGAGTTTGTGCACCGGCTCAAAAAAGATTTTCCGCAGCTGCGCATCATGATCAACGGCGGCATCAACACTGCCGTGCAAGTGCACGAGCAACTGCAGCACATCGACGGCGTGATGATAGGCCGCGAGGCTTATCACAACCCCTGGTGGCTGGCCTCGTGGGATGCTGATTTTTGGGGCGAGCCCGCAGCGGCCCAAGTGTTGACGCGCGAGTTGGTTGAATCACAGATGGTGGACTACATGGCGCGTGAAGCGGCGCTGCACGGCACGCCTTGGAGCGCCATTGCCCGCCACATGCTAGGCCTGCGCCACGGGCTGCCGGGTTCGCGCCTCTGGCGACAGGTCTGGAGCGATCACAAGCTCAAGGGTTTGCCGGCGCACGAGGTGATGGCCCTGGCAGCAGCATCAAGGCCATGAAGCAAACCCCGCCCAGCGCGGCAGAAAACCACAGCGCACCGCCACCAAAGCCGTCAATCGCCAGGCCGAACAAATAGGGCGAGAGCGCCTGCGCAAAACGCGCCGGCACCATCAAGAGACCCTGGCGCAAGCCGTAGTCTTTGCTGCCGAACAGCACCAGCGGCAGCGTGCCTTTGGCGATGGTCAAAATGCCGTTGCCCGCGCCGTGCAGCAGCGTGAAGGCCGCGCCGGCCGGCACGCCCAGCAGTAAAAATGCGAGTGCCCCCACTGAATGCAACGCGCCAGCCACGCGCGCCGACACCACCGGGTGAACGCTGCGCAGCAAACCATACTCGAGCAAGCGGCCTGCCACCTGTGCCGGCCCGACCAGGGCGGCCAGCAGCAGTGCGGTCGCCAGCGGCAGGCCCTGCGCCTGCAGCAGACGGGGCAGGTGCGCGGCCATGGCGGTGCTGATGAACCAGGTGATGGCAAAGACCAAGGCCAGCAGCGCGCCGGCGCGGCGGGCGCTGGACTGGCTTAAAGCTTCAACTGCCGGCGCCAGCGCAGATGTGCTGCCCTCAACTGGAGGGATGTCTGCGTTGGCAGATGCATCAGGCTTTTTTTGCAGCAAAGCGTTCAGCGGCAATGCCACCAGCAGGTGCAGGGCTGCCCAGCTCATGCAGGCCGTGCGCCAGCCCCAGTGCAGCTCCAGCCAGGCCGACAGTGGCCACCCGATGGTGCTGGCCAGACCCGCCATCAGCGTGATGCCGGTGATCGGGCCGCGTGAGCGCTGGCCGTAAAGATGCACCAGCGTGGCAAAGGCCGCTTCGTAAAGCCCTGCGGCCATGGCCATGCCCAGAATGCACCAGCCTGCAAACAGACCGACAGGCCCTTGCGCCAGTGCCAGGCAGACCAGCCCGAGCGCAAACACCAGGCTGTTGAGCATCAGCACACGACGCCCGCCGAAGCGGTCAATCGCCCGGCCGGCCAGCGGCCCCAGCAGGGCAGACACCACCAGCGCGGCTGAAAACGCTGCAAAGATCATCGGGCTGCTCACGCCCAGATCGCGCGCCATCGAGCTCGCCAGCATGGCTGGCAGGTAGTAGCTCGAAGCCCAGGCCAGCGTTTGCGCCAGGCCCAGGCAGGTAACGGTACGCGTCTGGGATGTCATCACAGCAGCATCGTAGTCGCTCCAAATTAGATTCAACAGCCGTTTGACATGGATTTGCCACATGATCGACATGCATGTGTCATGTACTGCTCACAAAATTCAGTCCAAGCCTATAAGTCCAAGGACGCGCACATGCAGCAAGAGCAAAACATGCCAAGTTTGTTACCCCAGCAAAAGGTGTTGCCACAGCGACTGCGCCCAGACCAGGTACTGCTGAAGATTTTGCGTTGCACAGCCCACTACATGGCCAACAGCCCGGGTGGACTTCGTTTTGTGGCCGGCACCCGACCCTGGCTGGAGGGCCTGAAGGGCGGCATTCAACGCCTGCCCGATGGCCATCAAGGCTAATTAAAAAAGTAATTATTCAGCGACTGATTTATTTCTAGGAATTTCAAATGAAAGAATTGCCCAGCACAACTTTTCCCCTTTCGCCGATTGCCTTGCCGCGGGGATTGTTGGACAGCAGCGTGCAGTTGCCACATGCCAAGCCTGCGACCACGCCGCTGGCCTCTGCCATTGAAGTGAGCTGGGCGCGTAACCTCGATGATGTTCGTGCAGCTCAACGCTTGCGCTACCAGGTCTTTGCCGTTGAAATGGGTGCACGCCTTGACACCAAGCTGCCGGGACATGACGTTGACCTGTTTGACGATTACTGCGAGCACCTCTTGGTGCGCGACCAGGCCACGCAGGAGGTCATCGGAACTTACCGCGCATTGACACCCACGCAGGCGCGTCGCGCCGGTGGTACTTACAGCGACATGGAGTTTGACCTCACGCGTCTGCGCTCATTGCGCTCTCGCATGGTGGAGTTAGGCCGCAGTTGTGTGCACGCCGATCACCGGCAGGGTGCTGTGATTTTGGCCTTGTGGGGCGCGCTGGCGCAGTTCATGTCGCGCAACCAGCTGGACACCATGATCGGTTGCGCCAGCATTCCCATGCAATACGGCGGCACGTCCACGGGTCACGCCGCCGCCAGCATCTGGCGCCAATTGCGTCAAACCCATCTGGCCGGTATTGACTGGCATGTCACGCCGCGACTGGCTTTGCCGGTTGACCGGCTGGATGATTCGCTTGACGTTGAGCCGCCCGCTTTGATCAAGGGTTACTTGCGTTTGGGCGCCAAGGTATTGGGTGCACCGGCCTGGGATCCAGATTTCAATTCGGCTGATTTGCCCATGATGATGCGCATCGCTGATCTGCCACCACGGTACCGCAAGCGCTTTGACGCCGCTGCTGATTAAGAATTGGGGCTTCAGCCCCTTGGGTTTGACCTGTATTCACCGTACTGTCATTTATTTGTCATAAATGGATTCCACAATCAAGTTGAGCTTAATCAACTCTGATTAAGTGTCGGGCTTCGATAATCCACAGCATTCATGGTTTTTCCTCTATGCCCAATCCAAATGAAATGAAGACGCCGACTGCGGCAGCGGGCGCACCGCGCTTGAATCTTCTGAACCGTGACGTCAGTATTTTGGCGTTCAATGAGCGTGTGCTGGACTTGGCCACACAAACTCAGACGCCCTTGCTGGAGCGTTTGCGCTTTTTGTGCATTGTTTCGTCAAACCTCGACGAATTCTTTGAAGTGCGTGCTGAGCCGCATTTGTCTGCGCTGCGTTTGCAGGGTGCCAATTCTTCAGAAGCCCAAGACGCTTATGCTGCGCTGTCTGAAGCGGCTCATGCCATCGTTGAAAAACAGTACCGCCTCTACAACGACGTCTTGTTGCCGGAGTTTGCCAAGCAAGGTATTCATCTGCTCTCGCACGGTGAGCGAAATGCAGCTCAAAAGCGTTGGGTCAAAGCATATTTTTTGCGCGAAGTTCGCCCATTGTTGATTCCGGTCGGCCTGGATCCATCGCATCCATTCCCGATGGTTGCCAACAAATCGCTCAACTTCATCGTGCGGCTGGGCGGAAAAGATGCTTTTGGGCGCGAAAACGAAATTGCCATTGTCAAAGTGCCGCGCGTGTTGCCGCGCATCATTCAAATACCAGACAGCAGTGGCAATGGAAAATTACACTTTGTCGCCTTGACCAGCGTGATCCGCTCGCACCTGGCAGATCTTTTCCCGGGCCGCGATGTGCAGCAGTTCTCGCAGTTCCGGGTGACCCGGCACTCCGACTTGGCGGTGGACGAGGAAGATGTGTTGAATCTGCGCACAGCCTTGCGTGCCGGCCTCGAACAGCGCAATTACGGTCAAGCCCTGCGGCTGGAGGTTTCTGCAGGCTGTTCTGAGCACTTGTCTCAATTTCTGCTTGAGCAGTTTGATCTACCTCCCGAAGCGCTGTACAGGGTTCCCGGCCCTGTGAACCTGGTCCGGCTTACGCAGCTGGTCGATCTGGTGAATGACCCCGCGCTGTTATTCCCGCCCTATCAATCTTCGTACCCGCAACAACTCAAGCAGGGCGAATCGATTTTCAAAAAACTCAAAGAAGGGGATGTGTGCATTCACCAGCCCTTTGAAAGCTTTGATGGTGTTTTGGCTTTTTTGCGCGAAGCTGTCAATGACCCGCAGGTACTGGCCATCAAACAGACGATTTACCGTACCGGGTCTGACTCTGAGCTGATGGTTTTACTGCGCGAAGCGGTCAGGCGCGGCAAAGAAGTCACTGTGGTGGTGGAGCTCAAGGCTCGCTTTGACGAAGAAGCCAACATCAATTGGGCAGAGATGCTGGAGTCGATCGGGGCTCAGGTGGTCTACGGCATTGTGGGTCTGAAAACACACGCGAAAATGTTGCTGGTGACGCGTCGTGAGGGCAAGCTTCTCAAACGCTACGGCCATCTCTCGACGGGTAACTACAACCCCAAAACTGCGCGTCTTTACACCGATGTGAGTTATCTCACGGCCAACCCCTTGCTGACCCTGGACATGGAAAATGTCTTTTTTCATTTGGCCAGCCAAAGTCGTTTGCCTAAACTAAGGCAGTTGGTTCTTGCACCTTTCCAGCTGCACGCCAAAATGCTGCAAATGATTGAAGCGCTGAGCGCAGCTGCAGCTCGCGGAGAAGACGCGCGGCTGGTGGCCAAAATGAATGCCTTGACCGATGAAGGTCTGATACTTGCGCTGGTCAACGCAGGGCAAAAGGGCGTGAAAATTGACCTTATTGTCCGGGGCGCTTGCATGTTGCCAGCACAGGTTCCGGGTGTCACTGACAACATCCGGGTGCGCTCCATCATCGGGCGTTTCTTAGAGCATTCGCGGGTTTTTTACTTCCGCTCGGGGAACACCGAAACGCTTTATTTGTCGAGCGCCGACTGGATGAACCGCAATATGTTCGGGCGAATCGAGCTGGCGTGGCAGGTCACAGACCCCGTGCTGCGCCAACGCATCATTGAGGAATGTCTTGTGGCCTACATGCATGACACCAGCAATGCTTGGGATTTGCAGGCAGATGGCACTTACCAAAGGGTTCAGCCGCCTGCACATGGCCGCAAAGAAGGCGCTCAGGCGGCTTTGATGGCGCGCTATGGCACACAGTCGGCGGGTTCGGTTTCAAAATCTGGCAAGTCAGTGTCTAAGCTGCGTTCGCCGGCACAGAACAGCGCCCTGAGCAAAAGCAGGAAAAGCAAGGACGCCTGATCATGGACCTGATTGTCTGGCGGCATGCCGACGCTGAAGATCTCAGCGATGGCATTGCACCGCCTGCAATCACGGAAATTGATTTTCAAGCAGACCTGGCGCGTTGCCTGAGCTCCAAAGGTTTGCGGCAAGCCGCCCGCATGGCGCAATGGCTGGACCGTAAGTTAGCAGACAATGCGCGCATCCTGTGCAGCCCTGCGGTGCGCTGCGAACAAACTGTGGTGTCCTTGGGTCGCAAATACAAAATCTGCCCTGAACTGTCCCCGAGCGGCTCTGTGGATGACCTGCTGGCGCTCACGCACTGGCCAGACAGCAAATACCCGGTGGTTGTGGTCGGCCACCAGCCCACACTGGGCCAGGTGGTCAACCGACTTCTTGGCCTTGACGGCGTTGATATATCGCTGCGCAAAGGCTCTCTGTGGTGGCTTCGCAGCCGGCTGCGCGATGGTCAAAGGCAAGCGCTTGTGGTGACGGTTCAGTCCCCCGACTTCCTCTGAGCAAAAGACAGCTACCGGCGATCAGCTGGTGGCGGCTGGCCTGCCCGTTTTGATGGTGGGCACAGCCGCCAGCGCTGCCAAAAATGCAGCGTCTGACATGGCCGCCAAAGCCTTCACGCCGGCACGCAAGAGCTCACTTTTTTTGGCGGCCCGTGAGAGCTTGCCTGCCCGCTCTTTGAGCGCGTCAATCACCACGTACTCGGTTTTCGGAATCGTGAAGCTGTCGCGGATCATTTTGGGCTTCTTGGCCTTTTCCACTTTGACCAGCTTGCTGACTGGCTTGACCGCAGTTTTCACGGCGGTCTTTGCCTGCGGGCTCTGCTTGGCTTTAACCGGTGTTTTGGCTGCTGTCTTGAGGGGCGACTTGGCTGGAGATTTGGCTGGCGCTCTGGCTGCTTTGGATGGTGCCCGTTTGGCAGACACAGCAGATTTAACGGCGCTGGTTTTACGAATGACGCGAGTTTTGGCAGAGGTGACCATGATTGACTCCAAGTAAAAAACAAATTTGTAAACAGTATATACAGTTTACATCGTTGATCTATAGCAGTGTCAAATGCTGCAATGCTCAGCTTACCCTTCTTTGATGGCCAGTGTGTAAGTGGTTTTTTGCCATGCGATGGCTTCTTCGCGCAGCAGGTAAGCAGATTGTGGGAAAGCCTCTGCCCAACCGGTGCGAAGCGTAATGCTAAAGTTAGATTCTTTCAGGTTGAGGTTTAACCCGGCCAAGTCCGGGTTGCGCCTGGCATGACAAAAAATAACAGCCAGTCGCAGTGCCATCAACTGCTGCACAAACATCGTGTCACTGAAGTCAGCGTCCAGTTTGCGCAGCTTGCCGCGGTGCCCCAGTACCAACAGGCTCAAACGGTGCAGCTCTGGCAATGAAAAGCCGGGCGCATCGGCGTTGTCCAAAATATAGGCGCCGTGTTTATGCTGGTCGTTGTGAGAGATATGACTGCCAATTTCATGCAACTGAGCAGCCCAGTCCAGCTTGTTTTCAAAGCGAACCAATTGTTCGTCCGGGCCTGAACACAACATAGCCAGCAGTTGGCGAGCGGTGCGGCTCACGCGTTCGGCATGCACTCTGTCAACGTCAAATTTGCGCGCCAGACTTTGCACGGTGTGCGAGCGTAAATCGGTTTGGGGCGCTTCCCGGTCCAGCAAATCGTAGAGTGCTCCGTGGCGTAATGCACCGCGGGCCACATGCATGGTCTCGATGTTCATCAAATCAAAAACCGCCCTGAGCACGCTGACACCTCCACCAATCACGGGTCGGCGATCGTCTTTGAGGGACTCCATTTTGAGTCGGTCTGCACTTTGGGCTTTGAGCAAGCGGTCCAGCAGCCAGTCCAGACCTTCCCGTGTAATCAGGCCTTGCGGCCAACCTGAGGCGCTCAGAACATCACTGACGGCGCCCACCGTGCCGGAAGAGCCATAAGCGGTGTCCCATAGCTGTCTTTCAAACAAGGGCGTGGCTTCCTCGAGTACCGCTTTGGCCGCAATTTCTGCTGCCTTGAATGCACGCTCGGTGAACTGTCCTTCAGGGAAATATTTCATGGACCAGCGAACACTGCCCACCCGCAATGACTCCATAGTTTGGGCTTCAAGCTCGCAACCCAGAATCATTTCGGTAGACCGCCCGCCAATGTCCACCACCAAGCGGCGCTCAGTCGATTGCGGCAGCAGATGCGCCACCCCCTGGTAGATCATCCGTGCCTCTTCACGCCCGGCAATCACGTCGATTGGAAAGCCGAGCAACTGGTGAGCACGGTTGAGAAATACATCGCGGTTCCTGGCCTCACGCATCGTTTGTGTGGCAACTGCGCGTACCTGGCTTTTCTTAAAGCCGGCCAGACGTTCGCCAAAACGAGCCAGGCAGTCCCAGCCGCGCTGCATGGCTTGCTCGGTGAGGTTGCGATCGGCATCGAGCCCGTTGCCTTGACGAACTGTTTCTTTCAAATACTCAGTAGGACGGATGATGCCGTCATCGAAGCGACCAATTTCAAGTCTAAAGCTGTTTGAGCCCAAATCCACAGCCGCCAGTCGGGTTCCGTTTTGCATAATTCCTGATCAATAAATTTCAATACCAGCATAGCATTCAGGTGCTATTTTTTAAACTGCACAAGCCAAAACAGCAAAGAAATGGCAGGTCGTTCCGGTGGCCACCAAAGCGTGCCAGACCGTGTGGGCGTACTTCACTTTAGCGTCCAGTGCGAAAAAAATGACGCCTACTGTGTAAGCGGCACCGCCTAGCAGCAAAAGGTTCATCACCTCGGCAGACGCATGCCGCACCACGGGCAAAGCTGCTACCAGTACCAGCCAACCCATCAGCAGGTAAAGGCTGGTGGACAGCCATGGCGCTGACATTTTGTTGCTAATTTTCAAGGCAGCACCCAACAAAGCGATCAGCCAGACCAGCCCTAGCGTTATCCAATCCGGCGTGGCGGTTGTGTTGGCCAGTGCAAAGGGTGTGTAACTGCCGGCGATGAAAAAAAAGATGGCGCCATGGTCAAGTTTGAGAAAAAAATTTTTACCCCTTCCGTCGGGCAGGGCATGGTAGACCGTGGAGGTGAAGTAAAGCAAAACCATCGTCAGCGCAAAGATAAGAGAGCCTGTGCGCGGGGCTTCACCGGATGGATTGGCTGCACCCAGCAAAAACGGCACTGCTGCCAAGGCACCCAACAGTGCCGCACCATGGCTCAAGCTGTTGGCTAATTCTTCAGACCGGCTTTGTGTGCGAGCGTTCATGCCTTAGGCCGAACCACTGGCAGCGCCAATGTCACCAGCCAGCAGGCTGTCAGCATCAAGGCTGAGGCGATCAGCGCCCAGAGCAGGCCGCCCCACTGGTAGAGCAAACCGGACAGCAGTGTTCCGCCAAAGCGGCCCAAGGCGTTGGCAGCGTAATAAAAACCGACGTCTTCAGCCGCTTTTTCACTGCCGGCATAGGCCAGCACCAGGTAGGAGTGGACCGATGAATTGACTGCGAACGCAATGCCGAAAAGCACCAGGCCGAAAACCACCACCCATTGCAGTTGCGGTGCGTGCATACCGACGGCAACAGCCAGCGCCACGGTGATCGCCGCCAGGATGGCCGACCACCAGCGAGCTGCCGGGACCTCGCGGCTCAGGCCGTCATCACTGCGACGCACGATCTGAGGTGCTAGCGCTTGCACCAAGCCGTAGCCAATGGTCCAAAGCGCTAAAAAGCCGCCCACCATGGTGAAGGTCCAGCCGGAGGCATACAAAAAAACAGGCACGCCCACCACAAACCAAACATCGCGTGCGCCAAAGAGCACCACACGCGCCAGCGCCAGCAGGTTGATGCCCCGGTTTTTTGCCAAAAATTCTTTGGCCGTTTTGGATGCTTCTCGTTTACCCATCAAGCGCGGCACAAACATCAGCACGCCCGCCAGCACAATGCCCAGCAGGGCGGCCATGAGCCATAAAGCCTGGGCAAAGCCCAATTGGTCCAGCAGCAAGCCGCCCAGAAAGAAACCAACACCCTTCATCGCATTTTTGCTGCCAGTGAACCACGCCACCCACTTGAAAAGTTGACCGCTACCTTGATTCTGTGCCCGGTCTGCCGTGATTTTGATGGCCGATTTACTGGCTGTTTTGGTGAGATCTTTGGCAACGCCGCAGATGCCTTGCGCTATCACCACCCAAGCCACGGACAAGGCCGCAGTCCATTCGGGTTGAAGCAGAGAGAGCAGTAAAAAACCGATGATCTGCAAGCTCATTCCCACGGCCAGCATGCGGGCAATGCCGTAGCGTGTGGCCAGCCAGCCGCCTATCAGGTTGGCCAGTACGCCAGCCGCCTCGTACAGCAAGAACAGCAAAGCCAGCGAGAACGAAGAGTAACCCAGCCGGTAAAAATGCAGCAGCACCATCATGCGCAGCGCACCGTCGGTCAGTGTGAAGCCCCAGTAGGCGGCGGTGACGATGGCATAGTCGCGAACAGCGGCTTTGCGCTCGCTAAGTTGCGCCATCAAAGTGTCTGACATCGGCTTCAGATGCCAGTGTTTTGCATGTGACAGGCCAGGTCCACCATGCGGCAGGCGTAGCCCATTTCATTGTCATACCAGGCGTAGACCTTGAGCAGCGTGCCGTCGGTCACCATGGTCGAGAGGGCATCGACGATAGAGCTGCGCGTGTCCCCGGCATAGTCAGCGCTGACAAGCGGGCGTTCTTCATAGCCCAGAATGCCCGCCAGAGGGCCGAGGGCGGCTTGCGCAAAGAGCGCATTGACTTCTTCAGCCGTGGTGGAGCGCTGGAGCTCAAACACGCAATCTGTCAATGAGGCATTGAGCACCGGCGCCCGCACGGCATGGCCATTGAGTTTGCCCTTGAGCTCCGGGTAGATCAAGGCAATGGCGGTGGCGCTGCCGGTGGTGGTCGGGGCCAGGCTCAGCATGGCGCTGCGAGCACGGCGCAAGTCTTTGTGCGGGGCATCCACCACCAGGTTGGTGTTGGTCGGGTTGTGAATGGTGGTGATCTGGCCGTGACGTATGCCTAGATTTTCCTGAATCACTTTGACCACAGGCGCCAGGCAATTGGTGGTGCAGGATGCGGCGGTCACGATACGGTCGCTGGCCGGGTTGTAGCGCTCGTGGTTCACGCCCACCACCACATTAAGGACATTACCGACTTTCACCGGCGCCGCCACGATCACCCGTTTGGCACCACGGTCAAAATGGCCTTGCAGCGACTCAGGGGTGAGAAATTTTCCGGTGCATTCGAGCACCAGCTCTACCCCCATGTCACCCCAGGGGATGTCAGCTGGCGCAGCATGCGCGCTGAAGGTCAGCGTTTGCTGGTTGATGCGAATCGCATGCTCATCTTCGGCGCTGATAGCGTCGCGCCATGTGCCTTGAATGCTGTCAAAAGCAATCAAGTGGGCTGTGGCAGCTGCACCGCCCTTGAGTTCATTGAGGTGAACCACATCCAGTCGGTTGGCCTGGCGCGGGTCGTTCGCAGGTCGGTGCGCTGCCCCCAAAGCGGCCCGCAGCGCAAGACGCCCGATGCGGCCCATGCCGTTAATGCCGACTTTCATAATAATTTTTGCCTAAGGGTGCTAAATGAAGATGTTAATTATTGACCTCTGGCATGTCAGTTGTGTGACAAAAAATCCTGACACTGTTTGGGTGACATCACATTGTCATACGACTCCGTTTCAATGCCCTAACGCTCAAAAGTCAGTTACCAATGGGCCGGTTTTCATCGCTACTTTTTCATCCTCTGGAGTTATCAATGTCACACAATTTCGACGACGACATCTGCAATCAATCTAACAATGAGCACTTTCAAAGTGTTCTCGGAAAAGCGCTTGAGAATCCCTCGCGCCGCCGCCTGATCAAAGGCGGTTTCGGACTGGCAGCGCTGTCAACCATGGCCATGCTGCCTGGTTGCGCCACTGTGGGCCAAACAGGTGCTGCCAAGAGCGCTTCGCTGGGTTTTCCATCTATCGACAAGAGTATTCTGGACAACGTTATTTTGCCGCCTGGTTACAGTTTCAAGGTCTTGCATGCCGGTGGTGATCCACTCAATCGCAGCGTTGCCGCCTATTCCAACCAGGGCACTGAGACTGATGACTGGTCTGCCCGCATTGGTGACCAGCATGACGGCATGGACATTTATTACGTTGACGCCGCAGGCAAGTATTCTGACAAAGACACCGGACGCGCTGTTTTGGCTGTGAACCATGAAAGCTCGGCCGAGGCTCATTACCTGCACCCCAAGGGTCAGACCTCGAACGGCGTATCCGGCCTTAAATTTGACCAGTTCGGCCAGTGGAACCTGGGCAACCGTCCTGAGCTGGAAGTGCTCAAAGAAATCAATCTGCACGGCGTCTCGGTCGTTGAACTCAGCAAGACCGCCTCCGGTTGGAGCTACAAGCTCGACTCACCCTTGAACCGCCGTGTGACACCCCAGACACCAGCGCGCATCACAGGTCCGGCCGCCCACATGGCGGATATTCGCACCATGATGAGCACCCGCTATGACCCCAGCGGCGCCACCAGCCGCGGCACAATCAACAATTGCGGTCACGGCAAAACGCCATGGGGCACTTACCTGGCCTGCGAAGAAAACTGGGCCATGTACTGGCAGATTCCTGTTGGTGCGAACGCTGGTGATGCCAAGACCGTGGCCTCGCGCCGGCGCTATGGTGTCGCCAGCGCAGCCTTGACCAGCGCTAACAAAACCGAGCGCAGCCAAGGTTGGCACACAGTCTCGGCCAGCGATAACCGCTTCGCCCGCTGGAACATTGCCGCCGCCGGTAACTCAGCTGCAGAAGACTTCCGCAATGAGCCCAACACCTTTGGCTACAACCTCGAAATTGATCCACTGGCACCCAACTCAGTGCCCGCCAAGCGCGTTGCCATGGGTCGCTTTGCACACGAGGCTGCAGTTTGTGGTCTGCCCAAAGTAGGCGCGCCGTTGGCCTTTTACATGGGCGACGATTCCCGCAATGATTACATCTACAAATTTGTCTCTACTGCCAATTGGGATGCCAAAGACATTGGTGGCGGCATGGCGGCCGGTGACAAGTATTTGTCAGAAGGCAAGCTGTACGTAGCCAAGTTCGATGCTGATGGCAAAGGCCAGTGGCTTGAGCTCACGATCACGGACCCGCGTATCGCCAACCACACGGCTTACCGCTTTGCCAACCAGGCTGACGTACTCATCAATGCACGTCACGCATCTGATGCGCTGGGCGCCACCCCGATGGACCGCCCTGAGTGGGGTGCAGTCAACTACCAAAATGGCGAGATTTATTTTGCCCTGACCAATAACAATGCCAGCAACCGCACGCCTACCAAGGTCAATGCAGCCAACCCACGTGCTTACATGGACGTGGACGGCAAAAAGGGCGCAGGTAACCCGAACGGCCACATCATCCGTTTCAAGGAAGACGGTCAAAGCTCCACTGCCATGGGTTTTGCGTGGGATATTTTTGTGTTTGGCGCCGAAGAAGATGCAGGCGATGCCAATTTGTCCGGCTTGACGGCTAAGAATGCATTTTCTTCGCCCGATGGTTTGTGGTTCAGTAAAGCCACTGGCATTTGCTGGATTCAGACAGACGACGGCGCCATGACCGATGAGACCAACTGCATGCTGCTGGCAGCTGTGCCCGGCCAGGTGGGTGATGGCGGCAAGGTCACTGTCAACAATGCCATGACCGTCAGCGGTGCCCAAGTCACTGGCAAGCAAGACACCTTCATCGGTGCTGCGCTGGGTGAGACCCGTCTGCGCCGTTTTCTGGTTTCGCCCAAGGGCGCAGAGGTCACCGGTATCACCGAGACAGAAGACGGCAAGACGCTGTTTGTCAACATCCAGCACCCGGGCGAGAACACGCCGGCTTTGGGCAATGCTGCGCAATACAACTTGGAGAGCACCTGGCCTGGTAACGCCGGCTATGGTCCGGTGGGTCGTCCACGCTCAGCGACCCTTGTGATTACGCGCAATGACGGTGGTCTGATCGGCGTTTAATAAAGTGCCGTGTTAATAAAAAAGCCGCTGCTCCGAAAGGTGCAGCGGCTTTTTTCATGGCCATCGCGTCACAAATAGGTCATTGAACAGACTTTTCATTGACATTGCCAATAGGTATTATTTTGACAGGTAAAGATGATGATGTTTACCTGGTGAATCTCTGAGAAAAAACTCAACAGAAAGAGCAAGCCATGAATAAATTACACACATCCCATGCGTACGCAATTTGATGTACTGAGCCAAGCCGGGCTGCTGGGGACGCCGGACAATGATGATGATGAAAAAGGTCAGCGCTTTCGCACCATTTTCATTTCTGACATTCACTTGGGAACGCCCGGCTGTCAGGCACTGGCCTTGTTAGATTTTTTACGCACACATCCCTGTGACACCCTGTACCTGGTGGGCGATATCGTTGACGGCTGGCAGTTGCGCCGTAGATGGTACTGGCCACAGGCGCACAACGACGTGGTCCAAAAGCTTTTGCGTCGCGTTCGCAAAGGTTGCCGCGTCATCTACGTGCCGGGTAACCATGATGAGTTTGCTCGGGACTTCGTCGGTCATCATTTTGGCGGTATCGAAGTGGTGCAAGAGGCTGTGCATGTGACAGCTGATGGCCGAAGCCTGTGGATTATTCATGGCGACTACTTTGACGCGGTGGTGCAGTGCGCCAAATGGCTGGCCTATCTGGGTGACAACCTGTATGAACTGACCCTGCGCATGAACCGACACCTCAATTCTCTGAGGGGCCGTTTGGGCCTGCCTTACTGGTCACTCTCGGCGTTTCTTAAGGAAAAGGTCAAGACAGCGCTCAATTACGTGACTGACTTTGAAGTCGCCGTAGCCAACGAAGCTAAAAAGCGTGGGCATGACGGCGTTTTGTGCGGTCATATTCATCGTGCGGAAATGCGCATGATCAACGGCGTCTTGTATTGCAATGACGGTGATTGGGTAGAAAGTCGCACTGCACTGGTAGAGCACTATGACGGACATCTGGAGATTTTGCATTGGGAGCCTTCCCATGAAGTGCAAAGAACTTCGCAGCCTGCAGCGATCACGACGGAGCCGGTAGTTTCATGAAAATCGCGCTGGTAACCGATGCTTGGTTGCCGCAAGTCAACGGGGTGGTAACGACGCTGCTGGAGCTCGTGCGTGACTTGGAGTCGCGCCAGCATCAGGTTCTGGTGATTCATCCGGGGCAATTCAAGACCAAACCCTGTCCGGGCTATTCAGGCATTGACTTGGCGCAGCAGCCGCGCGAGCTGCTCAGCCGGCAACTCGATGAGTTCGTGCCGGATGCCATCCATGTGGCGACCGAAGGTCCGTTGGGTTGGGCAGCGCGTGGCTACTGCCGGCGCAACAAACTGCAATTTACGACCGCCTTTCACACCAAGTTCCCTGAAATTTTGAATTCAGCCTTGCGAGTTCCATTGTGGATAGGTTATGCCTTGTTCAGGCATTTCCATAAGCATTCAGCCGGTATCATGGTCCCCACCCAAGGTGTTTTGGAAATGCTTCGAGCTCGCGGATTTAAAAATCTACGGGGATGGACACATGGTGTAGACACCAACTTATTCCGCTTTCATGGAAGTGCAAGAATCTATCCGCCCTTAAACAAGATTGAGCGACCAGTCTCACTTTTTGTCGGTCGTGTTTCATACGAAAAAAATATCAAAGCTTTTCTTGAAATGGAAACGCCAGGCACCAAAGTGGTTTGTGGTGTGGGCCCACTCGAAGAAACTCTCAAATCGCGTTACCCTGGTGTGCGTTGGCTGGGTTTGCTGCCACGTGACGAGCTTGCCATGGTTTATGCCGCAGCCGATGTGTTTGTTTTCCCAAGCCGATCAGAAACCTTTGGCCTGGTGATGCTAGAAGCTATGGCTTGCGGCACGCCAGTCGCGGCTTACCCGGTCGATGGCCCGCTGGAGGTACTTAACGCCTCTGAGGGTGCCAAAGGCGGTGTGCTACACGAAGACTTGAAGCGGGCATTTACGGACGCGCTCCTGGTTCCGCGCTGGCAAGCTCGTGAAAGAGCCATGGATTTCAGCTGGGAAGCTGCTGGCCGGTTATTTCAAAACCATCTGGTCAAAGCAAGGCCGTCAAGCTCTTTGTCCTAAGAGCCGCAAAATCATGCTGAAAAGCCAAAGTGTTCTTGCAGCATGAAGTCAGCGCCAGGGGAGGGCTCTACAAAAAGCGCCAAAGATTCGAGTCGGCATGGCGGCAGCACGGCGAAAAAGTCTTGCGCGGCCGCAAGCAGGCTATCAATTTGATGTTGATTGAAATTTTTCAATGAACCCGTGAGAGAAAAGTGAAGACGGTAGTGATCAAGAACAAATGGATACCCCCAGCGCAACAGCATGGCATCCTGTGCAGCTGAAAGCCCTGCTTGCCGGCGCCGCTTTAATTCGCTTTCAGACAGCTGTGCAGCCAGCGACTGAAGTTCAATGACACACCTGGCAGCAACAGCGTTAGCTTTTTCGGACTCGACTTGAGGCACGAGCGCCAGAAAATCATCCATCAGCACGACTTGCATCGCCGGCATCTCAAATGCCTGCATACTTTGGGCCAAAGTCGACAGTGTTGACGTCAAAAAATTCACACTTGTGTCAGGCGCCAGTATGAATGGTGACTTGAGGGTTGCGTGCCAGCCATAGCGGCGGGGCGCAGCCCTTGCACTTTGCCATTCAGATTCGCTGATTCCCATGATGGCTGGCATGGCAAGCACAGCGTTACCGGCAGCACAGCGCCCCAGCCATTGACTGCCGGCCTGCCACCAAGCGCTTTGAGGTGGCGGGGCAAAGTAAACCGCGTAGCGGTAGGGCGCTGGCAAGGGCTTAGTTGTCATGTCGGACCATTAAATTAACCCGGTCACCGGAAAACCAGGTTGTTGCAAATTCAATCGGCATGCCCTGATTGTCAATGTTGACACTGCGCACTTCAAGCACGGGCCGGTTGACTGGTTGGCGCAAATGGGCTGCAATTTCTGCGCTTGGAATTTTGGCAATGATTCGGCTTTCCTGGCGGGTGTAGTCGCTCAGTCCGCATGCGGCGAAGGCGGCGGTAATGGATCCGGTTTGTCGGATTGTTTCATCGAGTCCTTCAAAGCGGGGCAGTGGGAAAAATCTCTCACTCACATGCAGCACTTGGCCCGCTGCTTCGCCCAGAATATTCAGGTACAAGAGTTTGCTGCGAGCGGGCAAAGCCAGTGCCTTAGCCTGCGCGGCGCTGGCTTTCACTGAGCTGGCTTGCAGCACTCGCAGCCCGCCGCGCAAACCGGCTTGATCCAGACTTTGGCTATGGCGCGTGCGCTTGCCCAGTATCAGCTCAACAGCGAAGTCTTCGACATAGGTTCCGCTGCCCTGGCTGACGCGTACCAGTCCTTGGTTCGCCAGGCTCGCCAATGATTTGCGTATGGTGTGACGGTTCACGCCGAATTGTTCTGCCAGGCTGTGCTCTGAGGGCAGGCGTTGTCCCGGCGGGTAAATGCCACGTTTGATGGCGTCGGAGAGCTGTCCGGCGATCCGATGCCAAAAACTGTCGCGCGCAGTTGGCTCATGGCGCTTCGTCAATGAAGTCAGTGTTGTCATGAAAACTACATACGCATTCGTTAAGCTTAAGCCACTAAAATATTTGTCTATACAACTTGAGGGTAGCACCAAGATGTTTCATACATTTGACAATGTTGAGTCAGCGCAGCCGGAAGCCCGCGCTGACTGGATGGCTCTGCTGTCACGGGCGCCACTTGAGCTGCTGGAGTCTGCTGTTGGCCCGCATTGGCCTGCAAAGCCTAACTGGCTCAGAGCCCCTGAAACGGGTTTGATGATGATCCAGGGGCGCGCCGGTTCCACAGGTGAGCGATTTAATCTGGGCGAAGTCACCGTGAGCCGGTGCGCCTTGAGGCTGGAGCTGGCATCTCCTCAAGCTGCCGTGGTTGGGGTGGCTTACACCCTGGGGCGTTCGCACCGCCAAGTCAGCCTGGCTGCCGTAGCAGACGCCATGTTGCAAGACCCGTCGCAGCAAGGTTTATTGGAGCAAATTCTGCTCGCTCCAATACGTGAGTATCTGTCTCACCAGCGCATGGTGCGCGAGCAGCGCGCGCAAAGCACCAAGGTCGAATTTTTCACGGTAGCCCGGGAATCAGGCGCTCTTGACGACGAAGGAGATGCGTAATGAGCTTGCATGATCTGGCCAGTTTGGGCGCTGGTTTTTCACATGAGAGTTTTGGTAGTCAGGCGATTTTCCGCTGTGCGCTGAATGCACTGTCACAACCGGGAAGGTGCATTACTGTCGAGCACGACGCGCAGGTTCCCCGGTCCGGTAAAGCGGCTGGGGCCGTGTTGCTGCTGGCCTTGTTAGATTCTGATTGCACGCTTTGGTTGTCGCCAAGCTTGCAGGGCAGTGATGCCGCAGCCTGGCTGCGCTTTCACACGGGTTGCCAGATGGTGTCGCAACCAGACAGAGCCATGTTTGCCTGGGTAGGCGAAGGCGATGCTATGCCGCTGCTAAGCAGTTTTTCGCAGGGGAGCGACAGCGAACCGGATTTTTCTGCGACCTGCATCATAGATGTGCAGCAAATGCATACCGATGCCAACATCGATTCATGCTGGACTCTGAGTGGCCCCGGCATTCAAAACTTGAGCCATTTGACTGTGGAGGGTTTGCCTGAAGATTTTGTGCTTCAGTGGGCTGCTAACCATGCTAGATTTCCGCGCGGCGTAGATCTTTTTTTAGCGACACAAACGCACTTGCTGGGTCTTCCCCGCACCACATCGATTCAATTGTCTGGAGGGCTTTAATCATGTATGTCGCTGTCAAGGGCGGGAAAAACGCCATTCTCAACAGCTACCGCCTGTTGGCTGAGCAAAGGCGGGGCGATAACCGTCTGCCAGAACTCAGCGTGCCACAGATTCAGCAGCAGCTCAAACTTGCCGTGGACCGGGTGATGAATGAAGGCTCTGTTTACGACTCTGAATTGGCGGCTCTGGCGATCAAGCAAGCCAGCGGTGACTTGATCGAAGCTATCTTCTTGTTGCGCGCCTACCGCGCTACCTTGCCTCGCCTGGGCATCACACTGCCGCTGAAGACTGAGCGCATGTCGCTAAAAAGGCGCATTTCTGCCACCTTCAAGGATCTGCCAGGCGGCCAGGTGCTGGGCCCCACCTACGACTACACCCAGCGTTTGCTCGATTTCACGCTGCTGGCCAGTAGTCAGACTGTCCCGACCACCGACACGCACAAAACCGAAGAACAACCAGCGCGTATGGACCTGCCTGTGACGCCGCGGGTGGTTGATATGCTCAACAGCGAGGGCCTGATTGAAACGCGGCCCGTGCCACCAGGTGACCCCGACCCCGTAGACCTCACCCGCGAACCCTTGCGCTTTCCAGCCGTGCGCGCTACCCGTCTGCAAAACCTGGCGCGTGGCGATGAGGGCTTTTTGTTGGCCATGGCTTATTCGACCCAACGCGGTTACGCCCACAGCCACCCCTTTGTGGGTGAGGTTCGCCTGGGCCAGGTGGCGCTGGAGATCGTTCCAGAGGAGCTTGGCTTTGCCATCTCGATGGGTGACATCGAAATCACGGAGTGTGAGATGGTCAATCAGTTTGCAGGCAGCAAGACCGAGCCGCCGCAATTCACGCGCGGCTATGGGCTGGCTTTTGGCCACAGCGAACGCAAGGCCATGGCCATGAGCCTGGTAGACCGGGCACTGCGCGCCGATGAGTTGGGCGAGCCGATCGAGTCGCCCGCACAAATGGAGGAATTTGTTTTGTCGCACAGCGACAGTCTCGAGGCCTCCGGCTTTGTGCAGCACCTGAAGTTGCCGCATTACGTTGATTTTCAGTCTGAACTGGAATTGATCCGGAAAATGCGCGCGGCAGCCAGCCAGGCCACTAACCCGGCAGCCCCTGGGGTCACAGCATGAACGCAGCCAATGAAAACGATCTGGCGCCTTTGGCCGAAGTGGCAGGCGAAGATGTGCAGTCCAACTTCAACTTTGCTTACCTGGACGAGCGCACCAAGCGCATGATCCGCCGCGCACTGCTCAAGGCGGTGGCGATTCCCGGCTATCAGGTGCCATTCGGCTCGCGCGAAATGCCACTGCCCTACGGCTGGGGCACTGGCGGCATACAAGTCACGGCTTCGGTCATCGGGCCTGACGATGTACTCAAGATCATTGACCAGGGCTCTGACGACACGGTCAATGCAGTGAACATCCGGCGGTTTTTTGAGCGTACAGCCGGCGTAGCCACCACCACGCACACGCATGAAGCGACGCTAATTCAAACACGCCACCGTATTCCTGAAATACCCTTGCATGAAGGCCAGGTGATTGTTTACCAGGTGCCTGTACCCGAGCCTATGCAACACTTGGAGCCCCGAGAAACTGAAACCCGCACCCTGCATGGGCTGGCCGAATATGGTTTGCTGCACGTCAAGCTCTACGAGGACATTGCCAAGTACGGCCACATTGCCACCACCTACGATTACCCGGTGCTGGTGAACGGGCGCTACATCATGGCGCCTTCACCGATTCCGAAATTCGACAATCCGAAGATGCACATGAACCCGGCCCTGCAACTCTTTGGTGCTGGCCGCGAAAAACGTATTTATGCAGTGCCGCCCTACACATCGGTCGAAAGCCTGGGATTTGAAGACCATCCCTTTGAAGTTCAGCGTTGGGATGCGAGCTGCGCACTGTGCGGCGCTACTGACAGCTTTCTCGATGAAGTGATTACAGACGACCTCGGTACACGCATGCATGTGTGTTCGGACTCGGACTATTGCCAGTCGCGCCAGGATGCACTGGCCAACAGCGGAGCGGCCGCATGAGTGTCCATATCCGCCAGGCTGAGTCGGCTGATGTAGCAGCGGTGTTGACCTTGTATGCGCAGGTTGATTTCAACAACGACGATGTATTGTCTGAAGCCGAAGCACAAAAAATATTCGCCGAGTTCTCCCGCTACCCGAGTTACCGGCTGTTCGTAGCCATCAACGGTACCCTAGTGGTTGGCAGCTATGCCTTGCTGGTGATGCACAACATGGCGCATGGCGGTATGCCTTCCGCTGTGGTGGAAGACGTTGTGGTCGCCAGTGCATTTCAGGGGCGCGGCATTGGCCGGCAGCTGATGGACCATGCCAAAGAACAAGCTAAGTCTGCGGGTTGCTACAAACTGGCGCTGTCTTCCAACCGCAAGCGCCACGCAGCGCATGCCTTTTATGAATCCCTCGGGTTTGACCAGCACGGCCTGAGTTTTGTGATCGAGCCCTGACATGACATTGAACCCTGATTTGCCTTCGGCTGTACCTGCCGCCTTGCTCCAGGTTCGTGGCCTGGGCAAGACTTACGGTGACCGCGTAGCGCTCAAAGATGTTTCCTTTGACCTGTGGCCAGGTGAAGTGCTGGCCGTGGTGGGCGAGTCCGGCTCCGGCAAATCGACTCTGCTCAACGCCATTGCTGCACGCAGCCGGCCCGATACCGGTAGCGTGCACTTCATGACACGCCATGAGGGCCTGCAGGAGATCTATGGCATGACCGAGGCGCAGCAGCGTTTGCTGGCGCGAACGGACTGGGGTTTTGTGCATCAGAACGCAGCCGATGGATTGCGCATGGATGTCTCTGCCGGCGCCAACGTGGGTGAGCGTCTGATGGGCCTGGGTGAACGCCACTACGGCCGGCTGCGCGAAATAGCAACCGGTTGGCTTGAGCGCGTTGAGATTGACGCATCACGCATCGATGACGCCCCCCGCACTTTTTCAGGTGGCATGCGACAGCGTTTGCAAATCGCCCGCAACCTGGTCACCGAGCCCAGACTGGTATTCATGGACGAACCAACATCAGGGCTTGATGTCTCGGTGCAGGCACGTTTGCTTGACATGCTGCGCCAGCTCACACGCAAGATGCATTTGGCAGCCATTGTGGTGACGCACGATCTGGCGGTTGCCCGTTTGCTGGCGCACCGCATGATTGTTATGCAGCGCGGTTGTGTGGTGGAAGTGGGCCTGACCGACCAAGTGCTTGACGATCCGCAGCATCCCTACACCCAACTTCTTGTTTCTTCAGTACTTCAGCCATGACACAAGCACTTCTTCAAATTCAAGGGGTGGCCAAGCGCTTTACCTTGCACAACCAAAACGGCGTTGAGTTGGCAGTTTTGGGCGAGGCAAACATGGAGGTTCGTGCCGGAGAATGTGTTGTTTTGGACGGACCATCCGGCATGGGAAAGAGCACCTTGCTCAAAATGATTTATGCCAACTACAGAACCAGTGCCGGCAGCATATGGATTCGCCTGCCGGATCGTACACCGATTGATGTCACCACTGCTTCACCGCATGAACTTGTTCGCTTGCGAAAAGAATCCATTGGTTATGTCAGTCAGTTTTTACGCGTTATCCCAAGGGTTTCAGCGCTGGACGTAGTGGCAGAAGCATTGCTCGACGATGGTGACTCACCCGAAATGCTGTTGGTAGCGCGTGCAGAGGCCGGTCGTTGGTTGACTCGTTTGCGTATACCCGAGCGGCTTTGGCATTTGCCGCCGGCCACATTTTCGGGCGGAGAGCAGCAGCGCATCAACATTGCCCGCAGCATGATCAAGCCCCGGCCGCTGCTTTTGTTGGACGAGCCCACCGCATCGCTGGACGTGGAGAACGCCCAGACTGTCATTGAATTGATTCGCGAAGCCAACGCTCGCGGTGCCGCCATCGTAGGCATTTTTCATGACGCGCACGTCGGCGATGCCGTCGCCACCCGTCGTATCAACGTAGCTGACTTCAGGACAAAAGAATGAACAATCAATTGATCTTTAAAAATGCCCAGATGGTGTTGCGAGACGAAGTCGTGCATGGCAGTTTATTAGCTGAAAATGGTTTGATCAGCACAGTTGCCGGATCTACATCCGTTGCAGCGGCATTAGATCTCAATGGTGACTATCTCTTGCCGGGCCTGGTTGAAATTCACACCGACAACTTTGAGCGTCACCTGATGCCCAGACCCAAAGTGCAATGGGCAGAGTTGCCGGCCTTGTTGGCACATGATGCAGAGATTGCTGCCGCGGGGATCACCACCGTTTTTGACGCACTTGGCGTTGGCGAGGCAGACCTTGAAAGCCTGCGCGGCAGCGCCTGGGGTGATGTACTCGCGACCATTGATGACTGCACCCGGCAAGACTTGTTGCGAGCCGATCATCATCTGCACGTTCGATGTGAGTTACCGGCGCCTAATACGATTGAACTTTTTGAGCCATTCAAGAGTCATCCGCGGCTCTCACTTATTTCGCTCATGGACCATACGCCGGGGCAGCGGCAATGGGAAAATATTGAGCAAGCTCGGATTTATTACGTTGGTAAAAAGGGCTGGAGCCAGCAAAAATTTGAGCAACAAGTGGCGCATGCCAATGAGTTGCAGGCTAAATTTGCTCAGCCGCATCGGCGGTTTTTTGTGGACTACTGCAAAACACATGGTATTGCTTTGGCCAGTCACGACGACACCACTGTTGCGCATGTTCAGCAAGCGCATGCCGAAGGTGCCACTATGTCCGAGTTTCCAACCACGGTAGCTGCAGCCAGTGAAGCCCATAAGCATGGCTTGTGTACCGTCATGGGCGGTCCCAATGTGGTGCGTGGTGGTTCTCACTCTGGCAACGTGGCTGCGGTCGAATTAGCTAAGCTGGGTTTGCTGGATATTTTGTCTTCTGATTACGTTCCCGGAAGTTTGCTGACGGCTGTGATATCCCTGGTGGCGCAAAGTGTCATGACCTTGCCACAGGCTGTTGCCACAGTGTCCTCAGCACCCGCCTTGGTGACCGGTTTTAATGACCGTGGTGCCATTGAACCTGGTCTCAGAGCAGACCTGATTCAGGTTCATATCGCTCAATTGCCGAATGGAGTGCGTCATGCGGTAGTTCGTGCGGTTTGGCGTGAAGGTCGACGGGTTTTATAGCTGCAGACAAGCCCTCTCATACAAGAGTTGCACAGTTTCAATTGAAATCACTTTGGGTGTTGTTTCGATTTTTTTGATTTAAGGAAACTCCATGGCATTGACAACGACTGACATCATCGAAATTTTTCAAACCCGCGCATCAGCTCAATACGGTGGAGAAGCCGTAAGCCAATTTGAACATGCGATGCAGTGCGCGCATTTGGCAGAGCAGGCTGGCGAAGAAGACACCACTGTGGTGGCCGCCATGCTGCACGATTTGGGCCATCTGTTGGCTGTAAAAAGAACGGCGGCCAATGATGAAAACCAAGAGCGCGATGACCTGCACCAGCACATAGCTATTCCTTTTTTACGCGGTTTGCTGCCTGATGCTGTGATCGAGCCGATTCGGATGCACGTCGACGCAAAGCGCTATTTGTGTGCGACGGAGCCTTCCTATTGGGCCAGCTTGTCGCCTGCCTCAAAGCGCAGTCTTGAATTGCAGGGTGGCGTGTATACGCAGGATCAATGCAAAGACTTTATAGCGCAACCGTTTGCTGATGTGGCTGTTCGCTTGCGACGCTATGATGATTTGGCCAAAGAGCCTAGGGCAGTCACCCCAGGCCTTGCTCATTTCACGGCCAAGCTCAAATCAATTGCGCTGGCATAAAAAATTATTGTGCATGTTGAACTTCTGCCATTGAGTCTGCTTTTGTAATTGCTTCTTCAGAGCGCACCCTGGATGCCGGTAGTAAAAAGCTAAAACATGATCCTTTGCCCAGGGTACTGGCTATGTCAAGTTGCCCCCCATGGCGTTGCACAACGTGTTTCACGATGGCCAGCCCCAAGCCGGTGCCTCCTGTTTCGCGTGATCGGCTGCGGTCAACGCGGTAAAAACGCTCTGTCAGGCGCGGCAGGTGTTCAGCTTCAATACCCGGCCCGCTGTCTTCGACAAAAAATTCAGCACCACCGTCCTTGAGTCGCCATCCTGCACTGATCAGACCACCCTCGGGCGTGTAACGAACTGCATTGCTCAATAGGTTAGACAAGGCACTCAGCAGCTCTGATCGCGCTCCCGCCACCAGAAAGCTTGGCCCGTCAATGCTGCGGATGTCATGAGGCGGATGGGAGATCGCTTGTGACAAGCCCTTGGCCTCAAGAAGAGCTTGGGTGAGTAACTCCTTGCTGCCCAGCCACTCACCTTGTCCGGGTGCGGGACTGCCCTCGAGGCGAGACAGCGTTAGCAAATCGCTCACCAAACTTTGCATGCGCAGAGCTTGCTGACTCATCAAGCCCAGGTAGACATTGCGCTCGGGCTCTTGAATGGGCAGAGTTTGCAGAGTTTCTACAAATCCGCTCAGAACGGTCAAGGGTGTGCG
>Ga0164295_10000763_pt1 | contig 26808 bp, 23 predicted proteins | sample GEODES006metaG_FD_111798 | JGI IMG/M metagenome (GOLD analysis project Ga0164295, IMG submission 111798) | Oligotrophic lake water microbial communities from Sparkling Lake, Wisconsin, USA - GEODES006 metaG | ecosystem: Environmental > Aquatic > Freshwater > Lake | place: USA: Sparkling Lake... | reverse complement strand
TGCTAGAAAATCTTCAGCTGATCCGATGTCATTTACTGCAATTTGTGGTGTAGACAATTGTGCTCCGTAGGGATAGAAAGTAGTAGTTCCCGCTTTCGCGGCTGAAGGGCAAGGGTACGGTTTCCGCGCTCATAAGGGCAAATCCACTTACTTTTTTGAGCGTGAAAGATAGACTGACACTTGAGATGAATAGATATAGAGAATTGATGGCTTTCCCTCAGGTGATTCGCCTTGGTATCAGCGCTTTCCCCGCTCGATTGGCCTACGGAATGATCGGTCTCGGCATCTTTTTCAAAGCTGAGCAAGAGACGGGCTCAGTAGCTATTGCTGGTTTTGCTATTGGTTTGAACTCACTTGCAGGAGCAATGACAGCAGGTCTACGCGGTTCAGTCATGGACAAGTTCGGTCAGAAATGGCCAATTCGAATTCTTGTTCCGATGTATGCGGCCTTGATCCTTTTACTCAACACCATGCAGACCAGACAATCTATTTTGATTACTGCTTTCATTTTAGGTGTTACTGCTCCCCCAATTAACTTATCGGTTCGACCATTATGGAAGGACATTGTTCCGGAAAGCTATTTGCGAACTGCATACGCATTTGATTCTTCAATGATGAGTAGCACATCAGTAATCGGACCAGTTGTAATCACAGCACTTTCTCTTTCATCTCGTCCCGGTCTTGGTTTAGGCACCACTGCCGCTTTAATGTTAATTGGCGGAATTGCATTGTCACTTACTCCTGCCTCGCGCGATTGGATTCCCGAGAAGAAACAGAAAAATCAGCAACGGCTGTGGCAAGATCGAGCGATTCAGTTACTGATGTTTGAAGGCTGCTTTATTGGTTTCGGGTGGGGAGTTTTTGATGTTGCGGTTCCAGCCTTTGCAACACAAGAGGGTGTTCAGCACAGGGTGGCATGGATATTCGCCTCCTTCGGTGCCGCAACCGTAGTTGGTGGCCTCTTAGGTGGTTTAGTCTCAAAGAAATTTGCGCCGTTGTCAGCTTTGCGTCTTGCTTATCTCTTATGGCTCATCGCGTGTCTACCAGTCGCATTTACATATCCTGATTGGACTATGGCCTTAGTTGGTGCGTGCATCGGTTTTCTGGGTGGAGCAGTTCAGGTTTTCTATTTTGAAGTTTTGGAAGCGGTACGCCCCAAAGGTTCACAAACCGCATCGCTTGGTTGGATTTGGAGTGTTGAAGGTTCATTCATGGCGGTGGGTGCCGCAGTTGGTGGTGTTGTCTCCGAAGTGTTCTCACCTCGAATTGGATTGGCGATGTTGCCCATCATGATCTTTATCGGATTGGTTATTCTCTCTATTGGTAGAGAGCGCTTAAGTGCAGCTAACGATATTCCCACCGATGAAGAAGACCTTCAGGCAATGAAAGATATTTCTAACGAATCCAAATAGTTAGTGCGCAGCCTCATGCCAAGTAAGACCAAGACCGGCGTTTACATCTAATGGTGCTTTCAGCGGATAAGCAGAACCCATTTCGCGCTTAACTAAGATGGTGACTATTTCTTCCTCACCTGCAACAACTTCGAGGATTAATTCATCATGGATTTGTAGCAACAAACGAGATTTCAATTTCTCTTTCTCAATTGCTGATTGAACATTGAGCATTGCCAGCTTAATGATGTCTGCCGCAGATCCCTGGATAGGTGCATTCAAAGCCATGCGCTCGGCTACTTCTCTTCTTTGTCTGTTGTCATGCATTAAGTCTGGCAAGTAACGGCGGCGACCCATAATTGTTTCGGTGTAACCAACTTTGCGCGCATCCTCGACCACCGTTTTTAAGTAATCACGAATTCCACCGAAACGTTCAAAATATGTGTCCATCAACTGCTGGGCAGCAGGAGGTGAGATATCTAGTTGCACAGCCAGTCCATAAGAGGACAAACCGTAGGCAAGACCGTATGACATCGCTTTCATCTGTCGACGCATTTCTGGATCTACCTCAGATGCATTAACGCCAAAGACAAGACCTGCAACTGTGGCATGAAGGTCTTCACCTGAAGCAAAGGCTGCCAATAGTTTCTCGTCCTGAGACAAATGAGCCATGATGCGCATTTCAATCTGACTGTAATCTGCGGTGAGTAAAGCTACATAACCTTTTCCAACGGTAAAGCAGTCACGAATCTTTCTACCCTCTTCGGTGCGCACCGGAATGTTTTGCAAATTTGGTCCAGTTGATGACAAGCGACCGGTGGCCGCAACTGTTTGTTGAAAGTGGGTGTGAATGCGTCCATCTTTGGCAATTTCTGCAATAAGTCCCTCGACCGTTGTGCCGAGTTTTTTAGTTTCACGAATTCGAAGTAAGGAAGTTAGAACTGGATGGCCACTCTTTTGATGTAACCAATCAAGACTTTCCGCATCGGTTGTATAACCCGTTTTGATCTTCTTCGTTTTTGGAAGATTGAGCTCATCAAAGAGCACAACTTGTAACTGCTTGGGAGATGCAACATTGAATTCGTGGCCAACGGCATCGTGCGCCGCTTTAGTTTCACGACTTACTTCCCCTTCAAAGAAGGCGGCCAATTGCTCTAAACCCTTCTTGTTGACAGCAACACCAACCGCTTCCATTCGTCCCAAAAGATCTGCAACTGGTAACTCCATAGTCCTGAAAAGTTCCCAGAGATTGCGCTCCTTTAATTCGTGGGTTAAGGAATCACGTAAGGCAAACATGGCGCGGGCAGAAGTCAAAAGCTCTTGTTCAGGTGATGTCAGATTAACTCCAGAACCGTCGCCCCATCTTTCTTGAATATCTTTGAACTCTTGGCTTCTGACTCCTGGATTAACGAGGTAGGCAGCAAGCGATGTGTCAAAGGAGATTCCTGTAAGACCATTGAGGCGGGCCAAAGATTTAGCATCATGAGCAATCTTTGAAACCCTAGAGTTTGTAGCCCAGTCCCCCATCTCTGAGGAATGAACTAAGAAGACATCGTCAGGGGTTAAGGCAACTGCATATCGATGCAACTTCTCATCAACTAATTGATAAGTGATAGCGATGTCACCTGAGTGTTGAGCAATCTTTGCTGAAGCCTCAGCCGGAGACAAAACGCCTTCAGCTATTTCAGTTGTAAACAATTCAAGGGCCGGTTCGGCAGCTTTTGAAGTTGATTTGAGCAGAATCGGCTTCATGCGCTCTTTTAGCGTCTTGAACTCAAGTTTTTCAAAGAGTGGATTGGTGTTGCCTTCATCAACTCCGCTCCACGCTAAAGCATCGATGCTGAGTTCTAGCGGAACGTTTGCAACTAGTTGCGTTAACTCACGATTGCGAATGACATCGTTAATTGAGTCTCGAAGCGATTGACCAACTTTGCCGCCAAGTTTGTCGATGTTTGCGATGAGTTCGTGCAAAGATCCGTATTCAACAACCCACTTTGCTGCCGTTTTTTCGCCAACGCCAGGTACTGATGGAAGGTTGTCACTGGGATCTCCGCGCAAGGCGGCAAAATCTGGATACTGTTCCGGGGACATTCCATATTTTTCCTGGACGGCATCTGGAGTCATTCGAGCGAGATCGCTTACGCCACGCTTTGGATATAGGACAGTTGTCTTTTCATTTACCAACTGAAATGAATCCCGGTCACCGGTACAGATAAGAATCTCTGCACCCTCGCGTTCAGCCTGCTTCGTGATGGTTGCGATCACATCATCAGCTTCAAAGCCTTCTACTTCAAATGTGGTAATTCCAAATGCTGTGACTAATTCATGCAGGTATGACATCTGTGATCTAAATTCATCAGGTGTCTTCGCGCGATTAGCTTTATATTCGGGAAAAATCTCGGATCTGAAAGTCTTACGTGATACGTCAAATGCCACCGCAACGTGGGTAGGTTTTTCGCTGCTGAGCAATGACAACAACATGGTGGCAAAGCCATAAATTGCGTTGGTGTGCTGACCTTGCGCCGTGGTGAAGTTTTCAGCAGGCAACGCATAAAAGGCCCGATACGCCATTGAATGCCCATCGATAAGTAATAGGCGTTTGGTCATGGATGCATCGTAGAGTGCCAGTTAGACTCTGCCCATGACTGAACCGGACTATCTTTCAATTATTCAACAACGTGGAAGCGGCGCCCTGGATAAGAAGATGGGCATTGTGATCACAGAAGCTTCACTGACAAGACTTGTCGCAACGATGCCGGTTGACGGCAACACTCAGCCCATGGGTATTTTGCATGGTGGAGCAAATGTTGTTCTAGCTGAATCACTTGGTTCGGTTGGCACGCAATTGAATGCCGGCGAAAATCGACGAATAGTTGGAATCGACATCAACGCAACTCACCACAAGGCCACTGCAACCGGTGTTGTTACAGGTGTTGCAACTGCGGTTTCAATCGGAAAAACTCTGTGCTGCTGGGATATTGTCATTACAAATGAAGACGGACAGCGCACCTGCACTGCCCGTATCACCTGCATGATCCTTGCGGATCGATAGTAAATTTGTATGTTAGTGCGCGCCTGTTCCAAGGTATGCCGCACGAACCGCTGGGTCATTAAGAAGATCTGAAGCTTTAGCTTCTTTCACAACATTTCCAACCTCAAGAACATAAGCACGGTGTGCACGCTGAAGCGCTTGCTGTGCATTTTGTTCTACCAGCAGAATTGTTACGCCTGTCTTGTTGATCTCAGTGATAATGTTGAAAATATTTTGAATCATCAGCGGTGCAAGTCCCATGGAAGGCTCATCAAGAAGAAGAACCTTTGGGCGCGACATCAATGCACGACCAATGGCCAACATCTGCTGTTCACCACCTGACAAAGTTCCGCCAGCCTGAAATGCGCGTTCCTTGAGGCGTGGGAAAAGGTGATAAACCTTTTCTAAATCCTCTGCCATTTCCTTCTTGCGATCTTTGCGGTTGTACTTACCCATTTCGAGGTTTTCCAAGACGCTCATACCTACAAAGATTCCGCGACCTTCTGGTGCTTGTGAAAGACCAAGATCAGCTCGCTTGTGGGCGGGCATCTTTGAAATATCTTCACCATTAAAAAGAATTTCTCCGCTAGTTACTGGACGCAAACCAGAGATTGTCTTGAGCATCGTCGTCTTACCAGCGCCGTTCGCGCCAATTAAAGTAACAATCTCGCCTTCATTAACAACGATAGAAACGCCCTTGATCGCTTCGATCTTTCCGTAATGGACGTGTAAGTCCTTAATTTCAAGACGCATCAGCTGGTGCTCCTAAATACGCCTCAATAACGCGTGGATCGTTTTGAACCTCATTGGTTGTGCCATCTGCAATCTTGGTTCCAAAATCAAGGACTACGACGCGGTCTGAAACTCCCATAATCAAGGACATATCGTGTTCGATAAGTAGAACCGTATATCCGGCATCGCGAATCTTCTTGATTGTTTCGGCTAGAGCAACTTTCTCGGCAGGGTTAAAACCTGCAGCGGGCTCATCAAGTAGCAACAACTTTGGATTAGTTGCAAGTGCCCGTGCGATTTCTAAACGTCGTTGCTCTCCATACGGAAGATTCTTTCCCAGTTGGCCTGCACGCTTCTCGATACCCATGAAATCCAAGAGATCAAGTGCGCGTTCTAGGTTAGCTTTTTCTTCACGACGTGAACGGCGTGTGCCAAAGATTGCTCCAACAACACCACTCTTGGAGTGAACATCTGCACCGGTTACCACATTTTCTAACGCGGAGGATTCGCCGAAGAGTCGAATATTCTGAAAAGTACGAGCAATTCCAGTCTTTGTGATCTTGTATCGCTTCATTCCGACAATTGATTGACCTTGAAATACAACATCTCCAGAAGTCGGCTTGTAAACCCCAGTGATCACATTGAAGACCGTTGTCTTGCCGGCACCATTTGGCCCAATCAGGGCAAGAATCTCGCCTTTCTTTACGACAAGGTTAACTTCATTAAGCGCGGTGACACCACCAAACTTCATGGTGATGTTCTTAAGCTCTAAAACATTTTCACTCATTATTTGATTTGCCCTTCGCCTGATTCTTCAACTGTGTGCCAGTCCGGGTCAAAGTGTTCACGCTTCTTTTTTGGCAAGATTCCATCTGGACGTAGATTCATCATCACAACAAGTGCGATGCCAAAGACCAAAATACGAGGCTGGCTCAAGAAGCGAATGCGCTCAGGTGTAAATGCAAGGAGCACCGCACCAAGAATTACTCCCCATACATTTCCGATTCCACCAAATACAACGCAGGCAAGAATCAAGATAGAAATATTGAGATTGAATTGGTCTGGAACGATTGAAAGAATTTGTGATGCGTAAATAACTCCACCAACTCCGGCAACTGCAGCTCCTAATACGAATGCCCACACCTTGTATTTGCGGGTGTTGATTCCCATTAATTGCGCGACATCATCATCTTGACGAATCGCATCCCACGCACGGCCTGGACGACGAGCAGCCATGCGACGGACTATCCAAATAATCAGCAATGTAAAGGTGAGCAATAACCAGTAGTAAGGCTTTGGATCAAGAATTGTGAATTTAGCGTTGAATACATCTGGCGGAGTTGGGATGCCAGCGATTCCTCGCGCACCACCGATTGAATCAGTGTTTACCGCAAAGATGCGAACAATTTCACCAAAACCTAAAGTAACAATCGCTAGGTAGTCACCACGGAGGCGAAGGGTTGGTGTTCCGAGTAATACACCAGAAAGCATCGCAAGACCTACGCCGATAGGCATAATCTCCCAGAAGTTAAGCGAGGTCTTAGTTCCCAGGATCGCCATTGTGTAAGCACCGATTGCAAAGAAAGCTACGTAACCGAGATCCAGAAGACCAGATTTTCCAACAACGATGTTCAAACCAATCGCCATCAGGACATACATGCCAACCGGATAGAAGAGAACCGATTGGAAATCTGATCCAGGTGTATTGATTAAAGGATTGTTGAGGAATGGAAGTGCGTAACAGATGGCAATGAAAAATACTGCTAGTGCAACGCGTCGCCACTTAGGTGAGCGCTCCCAGTATTCTGCGCCTTTATCGCGCAAATTAAGCGATGACTTTAAATTTGCCATTAGACCCTCGCCTGCTGGATTGATTCTCCAAATAAGCCGGTCGGCTTAATTAGAAGAACAAGCACCAAAATAATGAAGGAGATAACCGCTTTCCACGCTGTTCCGAAAACCGCACTGGTCCAAGTTTCCATCAATCCCAGTGCAAACCCACCAAAGAGTGCTCCTTTGAGGTTTCCGATTCCACCTAGAACCGCGGCGGTAAATGCACTAATTCCTAAGAAGAAGCCCACCTTGAATGAGGTGTTTTCGTACACCAAGATGTAGAAAAATGCTGCAGCACCTGCCATAAGGCCGCCAGCAAAAAATGTAACAGTGATGACTCGGTTAATGTTCACGCCCATCAATGTTGAAGTGTTCTCGTCCATTGAAACGGCGCGAATACCCTTGCCAAGTCGAGACTTAGTAATAAAGCGTTCAAGTGCAAACATCATTAGACCCGCGGCGATGATCACAATAACCTTGTCATTGCGAACGTCGGCACCCGCATAGCTGAACAAAAACGTCTTTTCCATTATGCGCGGAAATTCGCGTGGGAGAGAGTCAGTAAGGATTCGGAAAAGTTCTACTAGTGAAATAGAAACACCGATTGCCGAAATCAACGTTGCAAGCTTTGTTGCTCCTCGTTGACGTAAGCGACGATATGCAACAATTTCTACTAACACTGCGGTAATGGCAGATGCCAACATCGCAACTAACAAACAAACCAAAAGGGTCAAGATCATGGAACCGCCGGTACGAGGATCATCCTCTACCTTTACGCCCATAATTCCGGAAGCGGCCACTAGTGCAGCAAAGGTTCCGATCATGAAAACTTCAGAGTGTGCAAAATTTATAAGGCGCAATACGCCATAGACCAATGTATATCCAAGTGAGATCAGCGCGTAGATCGCCCCAAGTGCAATACCATCAAAAGTTAATCCCCAGAAGGCGTCATGCAGTAATGCAAAATCCATCTCTCACCTTTACTTTATAAGGGTCAGAGTGGGCGGGACACCCCACCCACTCTGACCGTACTTATTTAAAGCGATACCAATTACTTGGTAATTACGCCTTGATAGCTCCTAGAAGAACGATCTTTCCGTTCTTGATTACGAAGCCGTTTACATCTGCACCAGAAACTTCTCCGTCAGCATCAAATTTCAAGACCTTTGAAAGTCCCTTTGATGACTGAGTTGAGACGTACTTGTTAATTGAAGCACGGTCTGAGTTTCCAGCCTTGATTGCCTCAAGGAAGAAATTAGCTGCATCGTATGACTCTGTTGTGTAAACACCAGGTGTCCAACCAGCCTTAATCATCTCTGCAGCAAGCTTTGGAGAAGCTGTCTCCATTGGGATCGCTGGAGCTGAAAGTAGAACACCTTCTGCTGCCTTACGAGCCAACTTGATGAACTGGTTGTCAAGAGTTCCGTCGCCTGAAGCGAAGACAATCTTTGAACCTGAGTCACGAAGCTGCTTTACGAATACTGCTGCTTGTGAGAAGTAACCTGAGTAGATTACTGCTGTTGCCTTTGACTTCTTGATCTTTGCAATTGTTGCTGTGAAGTCTGTTGTACCTGTTGGTGTTACATCCTTACCAACAACGCGACCAGCAAGAGTGATATCTACAGTCTTTTGTAGACCAACTGCGTAGTCTGATGCATCGTTAACCAAGAACACCTTTGCGTTCTTAACCTTTGATGTAACAAGGCGAGCAAGAGCTGGACCCTGGTAGTCATCTGTTAGAACTGCGCGGTGGAAAATCTGCTTTCCAAATGTTGGAAGTGTTGGGTTTGTTGCAGATGGTGTGATGATTGGTAGACCTGCAGATAGGTACACAGGTAGTGAAACCTTTGATGCACCTGAGTAAGCAGGACCGACTAGTGCAACTACGCACTCTTCAGCTGCAACCTTAGGAGCGATTGGACCAGCAACTGCTGGATCTCCTTGGTCATCTACTTCGTAAACAACTGGGTCAACGTTTGCTGACTTGTTAGCTGCAAGGAAACGCTTGAGTGCAAACTTAACACCGTTAAGCTCGTTGATTCCTAGTGCTGCTTCTGGTCCTGTTAGTGGACCCTGGTATGCAATCTTTAGCTTGCCTGAGCAAGCAGCTGATGCTGACGGAGCGAATGCAACAAATGATGATGTTGCGATTGCTACGGCAGCTACAACCGCGAGAACGCGATTCTTCTTCATATGTAGTGCCTTTCCTGTTCTTGTGTCCCGGGACAGGGAGACCGAAAGAGTAATGCCAGGGAGGAGTATCAGGCAAGACAGATTCCCGCGTGAATTGTCTCGGTTTCGTTATAAATGGGATTCTGGTATCAAGTATTGATACAGATCGGAATGTTATTTGTCTAGAACGGCGTTGGGATTAACCACCGCTTCTGCAACCTCTTTCATAGTCAATCGCCGATCCATGGCGGCCCGCTGAATCCACGAGAAAGCTTCGGGTTCTGTAAGGTTGAGCGCTTTCATAAGGAGACCTTTAGCGCGATCAATTAGCTTTCGAGTTTCAAGTCGATCATGAAGATCTGCGACTTCATCAGCTAAAGATTTCATTTGGGTGTGACGGCTGATTGCAATTTCGATTGCTGGCATTAAGTCGCCGATAGTAAACGGCTTAACTACATAGGCCATGACACCGGCATCTCGTGCGCGATCTACTAACTCTTTTTGTGAATATGCAGTCAGCATTAAAACCGGCGCAATTTCAATGATTCTTTCTGCCGCTGATATTCCATCCAGGACCGGCATCTTGACATCAAGGATTGCAAGATCTGGCTTGTGTTCAATAGCAAAATCAATTGCTTCTTGGCCATTAGTTGCTTGAGCCACTACTTCGTAACCAGCCACCTGCAACATTTCAACTAAATCCATGCGGATTAAAGTTTCATCTTCTGCAACGAGAATACGAACCGTCATTTCCGATTCATCCCTCCAGGATTAATAACATGAGTGCCCCGAGTCGGATTCGAACCGACACTATGCAGTGTTTGAGACTGCCCTCTCTACCGTTGGAGTACCGAGGCCCTTGATGATGCAATCTTAGCGGTAGGCAGGGGCAACGCCACCAACAGCATCTCCCACAACGTGAACACGCATCGCATTGGTCGAACCAGGAATTCCTGGAGGCGAACCTGCAACGATCACTACATTCTCGCCAATATGAGCGCGGCCAGATTCAATTAACAAAGTATCAGCCTGCTTCACCATCTCATCGGTGTGCTTGACCATTGGGGTTACCTCTGGATCAACTCCCCACGACAATGCCAAGCGGTTATATGTTCCAACTTCTGGAGTGAAAGCAACAATTGGAATAGGTGAACGCAGACGTGCCATTCGGCGAGCAGAATCGCCTGATTGCGTAAAAGTAACTAAGAATTTAGCGCCAACAATCGCCCCTACTTCAGCTGCTGCCCGAGTGATTGCGCCACCTTTTGTCTTTGGGATTGTACGTAATGCTCGAATCATTTCGAATCCGCCTTCTTCGGTGCGGGCAATGATGCGAGCCATTGTTGCGACCGCTTCAATTGCAAATGCACCTACGGATGTTTCGCCAGATAACATCAAAGCATCTGCGCCATCTAGTACCGCGTTGGCACAATCTGTGGCTTCAGCGCGAGTTGGTGAAGAATTTATGATCATCGAATCAAGCATCTGCGTAGCAACGATGACTGGCTTTGCTGCTTCGCGGGCTAATTCAATACAACGCTTTTGAACTAGTGGCACTTCTTCGATTGGCATCTCTACTCCAAGATCGCCACGGGCAACCATGATGCCATCAAAGGCAGCAACGATTTCTTCAAGATTATCCACTGCTTGTGGCTTTTCAATTTTTGCAATTACAGGAATACGGAAACCAACTTCATCCATAATCGCATGAACATCTTTGATATCGGCTGCGTTTCTAACGAAAGATAGGGCGATGAAATCAGCGCCAGCTTTCATTCCCCAACGCAGATCTTCTTTATCTTTTTCAGAAAGTGCTGGAACTGAAACGGCAACACCTGGCAAGTTAATACCTTTGCTGTTGCTTACTGTTCCTGGCTGGATAACCTTAGTAACAACATCGTTGCCCTTAACTTCTACAACTTCAACGGTAACTTTTCCGTCATCAATCAGGATGCGATCTCCTGGCTTGCAATCCCCTGGTAAACCTTTGTAAGTAGTACCAACACGATCCTTGGTACCTTCAACTTCATCAGTTGTAATTGTGAAGATATCGCCACGTTCTAACTCATGTGGACCATTTGCAAAACGAGCAAGACGAATCTTTGGGCCTTGAAGGTCAACAAGAATTGCTATGGGCTTTCCTGCAGCCTTGGCTGCTTCGCGCACGCGGTCCAGTCGGCTTTGATGCTCTTCGTAGCCACCATGTGAAAGGTTCAAGCGCGCCATATTCATTCCAGCATCAATGAGCTCTTTTACCTTTTCGGCAGAATCAACAGCTGGACCCATCGTGCAAACAATTTTCGCTCTACGCATGTGTCTACCTTAAACCATCAATGGACGGTCAGTTGGCGCTATCGGTGAAGGAAGTTGGGTACGTCCCGTGAGATATCTATCAACTTCTGCCGCTGCGCTTCGACCTTCGGCAATAGCCCACACGATCAACGACTGACCACGTCCAGCATCACCTGCTACGAAAATTCCTTCTTCTGTTGTTTGGAATTTTTCATCGCGTTTGATGTTTCCACGATCATCTAGTTGAACCTCTAGCTGCGCGATCAATGAAGATTTCTCTGGACCCGTAAAGCCCATAGCCATAAATACGAAATCACATGGTATTTCTTTTTCTGATCCGGCTACGGGTTCAAACTTTCCATTAACAAATTGGGTTTCTACAATCTTAATTGCGCGCAGATTTCCTTGACCATCGCCCAAGAACTCTTCGGTGCTGACCGAGAACATGCGATTGTCTTCTTCTTCATGCGCGCTAGATACTCGGTAAATCATTGGGTACGTCGGCCAAGGTTGACCTGATGGTCGTTCATCAGTTGGACGAGGCATGATTTCAAGTTGAGTGACACTTGCCGCGCCTTGTCGGATAGATGTTCCTAAGCAATCTGCTCCTGTATCTCCGCCGCCAAGGATGACAACATGCTTCCCTGCAACATTGATCGGTGATTCTTCAATTTCACCTAATGCTTGCTTGTTACCCCAAGGTAAAAACTCCATAGCTTGGTAAATGCCCTTGAGTTCGCGACCCTTAATTGAAAGGTCACGCCATTGTGTTGAACCAACGGCCAATACAATTGCATCGTATTTCTTGCGTAGATCAGAACCAGTTAATTCATTTCCAACATCAACACCTGGACGAAAACGTGTTCCCTCTTTTTCCATCTGTTCTAAACGACGATCAAGAATGTGCTTTTCCATTTTGAATTCAGGAATTCCATAACGCAACAATCCACCGATTTTGTCAGCGCGCTCATAAACAGCAACGGTGTGGCCAGCGCGAGTTAATTGCTGCGCAGCCGCAAGACCAGCTGGGCCGGAACCAATTACTGCAACCGTCTTACCTGTAAGGCGATCTGGAGCTAAAGGCTTAACTGTTCCTGCACCAAAAGCTTCTTCAATAGTGCGAAGTTCGATCTGCTTAATAGTTACCGCATCGCGGTTGATGCCCACAACACAAGCGGTTTCACACGGTGCAGGGCAAAGACGACCAGTGAATTCTGGAAAGTTATTGGTCGCATGCAGACGATCAATAGCTTCTTCCTTGTCACCGCGGTACATCAAATCATTCCATTCAGGAATTAAGTTACCTAGTGGGCAGCCGTTGTGACAAAAAGGAATTCCACAATCCATGCAACGGCCCGCTTGCTTTTGCAAGTGCTCGAAACTTTGTGGTTCATACACTTCGCGCCAGTCTTTGATGCGTACATCTACTGGACGTCGCTTAGGAGTCTCGCGCGGCGTTGTCATAAAACCTTTTGGATCAGCCATTTGCTGCAACCTCCATTACTAGTGCATCAACCGGTAGACCTTCACGAGTTGCTCGCTCCATTGCGGCAAGTACACGCGCATAGTCACGCGGCATGATCAGTGAGATTCGAGCCAGGCTCTTCTCCCAATCCTTAAGCAACACATTTGCAATTTCTGATCCTGTTTCGGCAAAGTACTTTGAAATGTGATCTTTCAAAATATCTTTCTGGTCATCCGGTACCGCCAAAACATCAACCATGTCAGCATTCACATTTGCAGCATCTAAGTCCAAAACAAATGCACGACCACCTGACATACCTGCGGCAATATTGCGACCGGTGCGACCAAGAACTATTACAGTTCCGCCCGTCATGTACTCGCAACCGTGATCTCCGATTCCTTCTACGATTGCAAGCGCACCAGAGTTACGCACACAGAAACGCTCTCCAACGACTCCACGAATAAAGATTTCTCCCGCAGTTGCGCCATAGCCAATGACATTTCCTGCAATCACATTGTCTTGTGAAGGAAATGTTGCTTTTACATCCGGGCGTACTACTACTCGGCCACCAGAAATTCCCTTACCAACGTAATCATTAGAATCTCCGTACAAACGAATTGCAACACCACGTGGAATAAATGCACCCAGTGACTGCCCCGCAGATCCATGCAAGGTGACATCAATGGTTCCTGCAGGCAAACCTTCTGCGCCGTATTTACGAGTAACTTCGGCGCCCAACATTGTTCCTACGGTTCGATTTACATTTCGCACTGGTAGATCAATCTTTACCAGCTCACCTTTAGTGAGGGCAGGTTGTGCGAGTTCAATCAGTTGATTATCCAAAGCAGCATCCAGACCGTGGTCCTGCTTGGTTGTGTTGTGTAAAGCGCTATCGACATCTGGACGAACTAGTAAAGGCTCAAGATTTAATCCAGCTGCCTTCCAGTGATCGACCGCCTTGCGGGTATCTAGAAATTCCACATGTCCAATCGCTTCCTGTAGTGTGCGGAAACCAAGTTGAGCCAAGATTTCACGAACTTCTTCGGCGATGTATTCAAAGAAAGTTTCAACAAATTCAGGCTTTCCGCTGAACTTCTTGCGAAGCTCTGGGTTTTGAGTAGCAACACCAACTGGGCAGGTATCCAAATGACAGACGCGCATCATGATGCAACCAGAAACAACTAGCGGCGCAGTTGCAAAACCATACTCTTCAGCGCCAAGCAAAGCGGCGATTACTACATCGCGTCCGGTCTTTAATTGACCATCAGTTTGAACAACGATGCGATCACGTAAACCATTAAGCAACAATGTTTGCTGAGTTTCAGCCAAACCGAGTTCCCAAGGCGCACCTGCGTGCTTGAGCGATGTCAGCGGTGAAGCACCAGTTCCACCATCATGACCGGAAATCAAAACAACATCTGCATGTGCTTTTGAAACGCCGGCTGCAACCGTACCTACTCCGACTTCGGCAACCAACTTAACGTGCACACGTGCGTTCTTGTTTGCATTCTTTAAGTCGTGAATAAGTTGTGCAAGATCTTCGATGGAATAAATGTCGTGATGCGGAGGTGGTGAAATCAAGCCCACACCTGGCGTTGAATAACGTGCTTTTGCGATCCATGGATAAACCTTGTTACCTGGTAGCTGTCCACCTTCTCCTGGCTTTGCGCCTTGAGAAATCTTGATCTGAATGTCATCACTATTGACAAGGTAATTACTTGTTACGCCAAAGCGGCCAGAAGCAACTTGCTTAATTGCAGAACGCTTTGAATCACCATTGGCCATAGGAATATTGCGCTCTACCTCTTCGCCGCCTTCACCTGTATTTGATTTTCCACCAAGTCGGTTCATCGCGATTGCAAGAGTTTCATGCGCTTCGGCTGAGATTGATCCGTAAGACATTGCACCAGTAGAAAAACGCTTAATGATTTCGCTGATTGGTTCTACTTCTTCAACTGAAATAGCGGGATTAACTCCATCTTTAAATTGGAACAATCCGCGAAGAGTCATCAGGCGCTTGCTCTGCTCATTGACACGATCGGTGTAGCGCTTAAACACGTCATAACGCTTGTTACGTGTTGAATGCTGCAAAGTAAAGACAGTCTCTGGATCAAATAGGTGAGGTTCACCTTCGCGGCGCCATTGATACTCGCCACCGATTGGCAGACGCTTTGTTCCTGGAACTTCTCCCCCAGGTGGATAAGCGATGTGATGGCGCGCAATTGTCTCTTCTGCAATTACATCAAGTGAGACTCCCCCAAGACGAGATGTTGTTCCGGCAAAGTACTCGTCGACAACTTCTTGTGAGAGTCCGATAGCTTCAAACACCTGCGCGCCTGTATATGAAGCAATGGTGCTGATACCCATTTTGGACATGACCTTTAGTACGCCTTTTCCAAGGCTCTTGATCAAATTCTTTACAGCTTTTTCAGGAGTGATTCCAGTAATTACACCTTGTAGAACTAAATCTTCGGCAGATTCCATTGCAAGATATGGATTAACGCAGGCTGCGCCATAACCAATTAGTAGTGCAGCATGGTGAACTTCGCGTACGTCTCCGGCTTCAACAACTAGGCCAACTTTGGTACGCGTCTTTTCACGAATCAGGTGATGATGAACTGCAGAGGTTAGTAGCAAGGATGGAATCGGTGCGTTTTCAGCATCTCCATCGCGGTCAGATAAAACAATGATTCGTGCACCATCTTTAATCGCTTGCGAAACCTCTGCTCTAATTTCAGTCAGACGTTCACGAAGAGAATCTCCACCATCTGCGATGCTAAAGAGCCCGCGGACGACATATGCACCAAGGCCTGGATAGTCACCATCGGCGTTGACGTGAATAATTTTTGCGAGTTCATCATTGTCGATTACTGGGAATGCTAAAGAAATTTGACGACAACTGCTAGGGCCTGGATCCAAGAGATTGTGCTCTGGTCCCATAGATGTACCAAGACTTGTCACTAGCTCTTCACGAATAGCATCCAATGGTGGGTTGGTAACTTGGGCAAAGAGTTGTGAGAAGTAATCAAAAATTAATCGCGGTTTATCTGAAAGAGCTGCAATTGGCGTATCGGTTCCCATTGATCCCAATGGCTCCATGCCGTTCTTTGCCATTGGTGTTACCAAAATACGTAAATCTTCTTCTGTGTAACCAAAAGCTCGCTGACGACGGACAACTGATGAGTGCGGATACACAATATGTTCGCGTGATGGGAGCTCACTCAGCTTCACAATTCCTGCATGCAACCAATCGCCATACGGTGCAGCACTTGCTAGGCCATCTTTGATTTCACCATCTTCAATTATTCGACCTTGTTCGATATCAACCAAAAACATCTTGCCTGGTTGCAAGCGACCTTTGCGTTCCACGTTTTCCGCAGGAATATCCAGTACACCAACTTCGGATGCAAGAATAACTAGTCCATCTTTAGTTACCCAATAACGTGATGGTCGTAAACCATTGCGATCCAGAACTGCGCCCACTTGATGTCCATCAGTAAATGTCACACATGCAGGACCATCCCAAGGCTCCATCATCGATGCATGGAATGCGTAAAAGTCACGACGGTTCTGCGGCATCGTTGCATGGTTCTCCCACGCTTCTGGAATCATCATCAAGACCGCATGTGGAAGTGAGCGACCGCCCAAGTACAAAAGTTCTAGAACTTCATCAAATGAACCTGAATCTGATCCCGACATTTCAACGATAGGGAATAAACGCTTGAGATCCCCGGGAATCAGATCACTTTCAAGTAATGATTCACGAGCGCGCATCCAATTGCGATTTCCCTTAACGGTATTGATTTCTCCGTTGTGGGCAATAAATCGGTATGGGTGAGCAAGTGGCCATGATGGAAAAGTATTGGTAGAAAAACGTGAGTGAACCAAGGCAAGCGGAGAAACAACACGCTCATCTGAAAGTTCTGGGAAAAATTCTTCTAATTGTCCGGTTGTAAGCATTCCCTTGTACACAATTGTTTGCGAAGACAAAGAAGGAAAGTACAAATCTAATGTGTGCTCGGCGCGCTTTCGAAGACAAAAAGCTAGTCGGTCAAGTGCGATCCCGGTCTCGCCGTTCTTGCCTGCGACAAACAGTTGATGAAAATCTGGCATTACTGACAGCGCAGTCTTTCCAAGAGATGATGAGTTAATCGGAACTTCGCGCCAGCCCAAAACCACTAAGCCTTCTTCATTTGCGATTCGAGCAATATCTGCCTTTACATCGGCACCTTTTGCGATGAATGCGATTCCTGTTGCGTAAGCATCAACTGCTGGAAGTTTGAAATCTACGACAGCTTGGAAGTATGCATCCGGAATGCGAATGAGAATTCCTGCACCATCACCACTATCTGGTTCAGCACCCGATGCGCCGCGGTGTTCCATATTGCGCAAAGCTGTGAGCGCTTTCGCAACAATCTCGTGAGTAGCAATTTTGTTGAGTGTGGCAACCATGGCAACACCACATGCATCATGTTCTGCGGCAGGATCGTAGAGTCCCTGTGCTTGTGGATAATTGGATGCAAGTGCCATGGGCGCGCTCCTACTGATGTGTCCTGAAGTAAAAAGGGACAACCTTGGCCCGTGGTGCTGATTGCTTAAGGCGAAATCGTAGCAATAAGAGGGCTACTTAGATGCCCGAGATATGAGCAATCTTTCCAATTCCTGCGGTGATTGCCATGCCGAGTGAGCCACCAATAAGCACGCGCAGCGTTGGTGAGAGCAGCTTCGAGCCTGCAGTCTTTGCAGAGACCACGCCGGTCAGAACCAATCCAGCCAGAGTAAATCCAACAATGCTCCACGCTTTGGTACCTAAAGTCGGAGCAAAAGCACCAGCAAAAGGAATCAATCCCCCAAGAGTGAAAGAGATTGCCGAAGCAATTGCAGCTTGAACCGGACGTGCCTTTGTACTTGGGTGTTGCCCTAACTCATCACGCAAATGGGCTTCGAGTGCATCTTTGCGATGCATTTCAAGTGCTACCTGCAAAGCAAGTGCTGGAGTTAAACCACGACCAATATAAATCTGCTGTAGCTCTTGTAATTCACCTTCAGGGTCTGCGGCTAAATGTGCAATCTCAAGATTGCGGTCTGATTCTTCAACATCATTTTGAGCGCGAACGGAGATGTATTCACCAACGGCCATAGACATCGCGCCTGCGGTAATTCCTGCAACTCCTGCAGTAATCAGAAAATCTTGCTTGCCAGCCGCAGCTACACCAATCATTAATGCAGCAGTGGATACCAGGCCATCATTTGCACCAAGGACTGCGGCGCGAAGCCAACCCGCACGGTGGGTTCGATGCTCCAGATTTCGCTTGTAGACCTCTTCTAAACTCATGAACGAAAGTCTACCTGACTGTTACTTAATCTCTCTCGATCCACGATCGAAGTAAGAGATGGCGGCTGCAACTCCGACCAGCACGCTCACCCAGACATTTATTCGTAGGCCAGCGATGGTGTTTGCTGTATCAATACGAATCAGCTCGATGAAGAAGCGTCCTAGACAATATGTCGCCACATATAGTGCGAAAGTCTGCCCTGGCTTAAATCTCTTTCCAAACTTAAGAATCACCACTGCAATAACGGTGCACCAGATGGCTTCGTACAAAAAAGTTGGGTGGAAAGATTCAAACTGTGTAAAGCCATTAGGACGATAACGCATTGGAATTTCAACTGCCCACCAAGCATCTAGTGGCTTTCCAAAAAGTTCACCGTTAAACCAATTACCAAATCGGCCAATTGCTTGTGCAAAAAGAATTCCTGGAGCTAAAGCATCGGCAAAAACGGCAAAGGATGGCAGATCTACTTTCTTGGCCAAAGAGCGATATCGAAGGTATGCGCCAAATAGACCAATGGAAATCGCTCCCCAAATGCCTAGGCCACCTTCCCAAATCTTGAACGCATCGATTGGGGAACCGTTAGTACCAAAATAAGCATTAGGTGATGAGATCACATGATAAATACGCCCACCAATAATTCCAGAAGGCACGGCAACAATTGCTACTTCAGCGGCAATTGATTGACCTTGGACAGTTTTGTATGGAAAACGCTTTCCACCTAACCAAATAGCCACCGCAATACCTGTGATTATGCATAGTGCGTAATAGTGAATGGTTAATGGGCCAAGCTCCAGCACCGACCGTGCTGGAGTTGGAAAGGCTAAATTCAAAGTTTAGCCAGCCTCTACAGCTGCTTTGAACTCATCAAGTACGAATGTATTCTGGGTACGTTCCCACTTCTTGCCATTGATAAATACTGTAGGAGTTCCTTGCACGCCAAACTTGCTCATTGAATCGTAATTAGCTTGTACAAGATCAACCTTTGAACCTTTAGTTACACAGTTCTCAAACGTCGTAGATGTGATACCGATCTTCTTTCCCATCTTGACAAGCGTTTCATTGCTCCAGAAACCAGAGTTTTCTACAGGTGACTGAACTGCATAAATAGCTTCGTGGAAATCGAGGAACTGTCCCTCATCTGCCGCACAAAAGGATGCGTTCGCTGCGCGGACTGATTCATCACCAAGGAAAGACAGAACGTGGTACCGAACATTTGCCTTCTTCTCGCGAACAAGTGACTCTATGTATGCTCCGTTGGCATCCTCGAACAACTTACATACCGGGCACTGTGAGTCTTCCCAAACATCAATAGTTGTTGTCGCGCCATTATCGAAGGAGATTGCCGAACCGTTAGCAGTATCAATTGTTGAAGTAACCGCTGGCTTTAACTTAATTCCGTCAAGCCCAGAAAGAGAGGTAGTTGTTTTATCGGATTGACCAAAGAGAGAGAAAACAACTCCGGTAACAACAACGAGAGCAACCATTGCGATAACTATCCAACGGGTTGTGTTATCGGCGGTCTTTGCTGTTTGCTTGGCCATTTATTACTCCTCGATTAATTGAACTGTTTCCTCATGACGTACCTTGGTATATGGGAGAAAGTATAGATAAAGAGCGCAAAGTGCCAAGCCCAAACTCAGCATGAATCCTGTGAATTCAGGGCGAAAACTAGCGCCCTTCGCGTACTCCTAGCGCCAATTCTCTCGCCAAATGCGAGATTGCATCTAAACCTTCTTCTTCACTCTTTGCATCAAGTAATAGTTTGATAAATGCAGAACCAACGATGACACCATCTGCATAGGCTGCAAGGGATTTGGCTTGCTCGCGGGTTGAGACACCAAGGCCAACTGAGATCGGCAGTTCGGTAACGCTGCGAACTCGTGAAACTAAGTTACTGGCATCTGATGAAACGCTGGTGCGAGTTCCTGTAACTCCCATCAAACTTGCCGCATACACAAATCCTCCGGTCTTTGCAGTCACTTCTGCAAGACGAGCATCGTTCGTGCTGGGTGCAACTACATAAATTGGATTGATTTTATTCTTACTTGCTGCGGCTAACCAACGGTCAGATTCTTCAATTGTTAAATCTGGGGTAATAACTCCGGATCCCCCGTTATCGGCGATGGATTGTGCAAACTTATCAACGCCATATCTTTCGATGGGATTCCAATATGTCATTACGACTGCGGCAACACCTGTGTCTGTAGCGGTCTTTAAGGCAGCAAAAACATCAGCAGCGTTAGTTCCACCCTTAAGTGAAATTTCAGCCGCTTCTTGAATCACAGGACCATCCATCACCGGATCGCTATACGGAAAACCGATTTCGATTGCGTCAACTCCGGCGGCGGCTAAAGCTTGAATCGCTTTGGCACAACCTGCCTGTGAGGGAAAACCAGCCGGAATATATGCAATCAGTGCGGCGCGATTTTCAGCGCGCACATTTGCCATAACAGCATCGAGCTGCGTCATTACAGTGGAATTCCAAAGTATTCGGCGGCGGTCTGAACATCCTTATCACCACGGCCAGAAAGGTTGATGAGCAGATTTGCTGTAGGTCCTAATTCTTGTCCCACAAGAATTGCACCAGCTAAAGCGTGGGCAGTTTCAATTGCAGGAATGATTCCTTCTGTTTTGCTGAGCAAGGAAAATGCATACATCGCTGCATCATCATTTATTGCGCGATATTCGGCTCTTCCAACATCGTGAAGGTATGCATGTTCTGGACCAACACCAGGGTAATCCAAACCTGCAGATATTGAATGTGATTCGATTGTTTGGCCATTTGCATCTTGCAAAACATAAGAACGAGTACCGTGAAGAACTCCCGGAGTTCCTCCTGTGATTGTCGCCGCGTGACGTCCAGTTTCGACACCATCTCCGCCAGCTTCAAGACCAATTAACCGAACAGCGGTATCTGGAATAAATGCATTAAAGATTCCGATCGCATTTGATCCGCCACCCACGCACGCTAAGACCGCATCAGGAAGTCTGCCCGTGAGTTCAAGCATCTGCTCACGTGATTCTTCGCCGATTATCTTGTGAAAGTCGCGGACCATGGTTGGAAAAGGATGTGGTCCCGCAACTGTCCCCAGCATGTAGTGGGTATCAGCAACATTTGTTACCCAATCACGCATTGCTTCATTAATTGCATCTTTCAAGGTTCGCGAACCCGTTGTAACAGGTACAACTTGTGCGCCGAGCAACTTAATTCGTGCAACGTTGAGAGACTGGCGTCGCGTGTCTTCTTCTCCCATATAAACAACGCAGTCAAGACCCATTAATGCAGCCGCAGTTGCAGATGCAACGCCATGCTGGCCCGCACCAGTTTCTGCAATGATGCGCTTCTTACCCATTCGCTTTGTGAGTAAAGCTTGTCCTAAAACATTGTTAATCTTGTGTGAGCCAGTGTGGTTGAGATCTTCGCGCTTAAGAAAAATTCGAGCACCGCCAGCGTGCTCAGAAAAACGCTTTGCTTCAGTAATGATGCTGGGGCGACCTGTATAGGTTTTATGAAGTTCGGCAAGCTCTGCTAAAAACTCTGGATCCTTTTGCGCGGTGTTGTGCGCAATTTCAAGTTCATTGAGCGCGCCAATTAAGGCTTCTGGGACAAAGCGCCCGCCGTATTCGCCGAAATGTCCCGCACTTGTCATAGTCAAAGCCTACCGAGCAATTGATTGATCGCAACAGATGGAGATCCTGAGCGCACAAGAGCTTCTCCAACCAAGATTGCAGTGGCTCCACATTCTTGTGCAAATACAACCTCTTCGCGGGTTGAAATTCCAGATTCTGCAACCCTTGCAATATTTGATGGAATCTGCGGAATCAATTCGGCAAATGCACGTGCATCTACTTCAAGAGTTTTGAGATTACGAGAGTTGACACCAATGATCTCTGGTGAGATTTCCAGCGCTCTTTCAAGTTCATCATTGGTATGAACTTCAATTAGCGAACGCATGCCTAATTCAGTGCTTAAGTGAAAGTAATCTTCGAGCTGGTTCTTACTCAAAGCGGCAACGATGAGAAGTACAACATCTGCCCCATGTGCGCGAGCCTCGTAAAATTGATATTCATCAACCATGAAATCTTTTCGAAGAATTGGCAGATCAATTGCTTTCCGGACCGTATCTAAATCGGCCAACGATCCACCAAAACGTCTTTGCTCGGTCAGGACACTAATGACCTGAGCGCCTGCTTCTTCATATTGGGCGGCTAAACCAGCTGGGTCGCTAATTGGTGCCAGCGCACCTTTGCTAGGTGAAGAACGTTTTACTTCTGCGATAACTGACATTTCCGACGAAATTAAAAGTGGCAAACAATCACGGACGGCCGGTGCGGTTTCTAACGCCTCTTGTAGCTGCCCCATTGGTAAACGTCTGGCTGCTAAATCTTCGCGAACACCTTCAATGATTGAACTCAAGACGCTCATGGCCGATCTTCCTTTGAATTGCCATTAACTGTTGGGTCAATGCCATGATCAAGTGCGCTCCAGGTATTGAGTTCGCGGGGCTTACGTTCATAGCGCGAAGAAAGTTTAAATCTCTTAGAGATCAGTACGACAAGGGCAAACACCGCAACCAACGAGATTGCGATCGGCAGGAATTCCTTCATCGGGTGTTAGCCAATCGATTTGCCGCATGTATCGCGGTAAGAACTGCTGCAGCTTTATTGCGGCACTCTTGATTTTCAGACTCTGGATCAGAGTCAGCCACGACTCCCGCACCTGCTTGCACAAAGGCGGTTCCTTTGTATAACAAGGCGGTTCGAATTGCGATGCAGGTATCTAAATTGCCCGTGAAATCGATATAACCAACAATTCCACCGTAAACACCGCGTCTTGTTGTTTCTAATTCTTCAATGATCTCCATGGCACGTGGCTTAGGAGCACCTGACAAAGTTCCTGCTGGAAACACCGAAAAGAGTGCATCAACGGGTGATGACTTCTTAGACAATTTTCCGATAACTGTAGAAACAATATGCATGACATGTGAGTAACGCTCGATGTGCATGAAATCAACAACTTCAACGCTACCGGGTGCGCACACACGCCCTAAATCATTTCTGCCAAGATCTACAAGCATCAAGTGCTCAGCACGTTCTTTAGGGTCAGCAAGTAACTCTTCAGCCAAGCGATGATCTTCTTCGGGATTTGCTGATCGCTTACGGGTGCCGGCAATTGGATGGATCATTACATCCTCTTGATTAACCTTTACTAGCGCTTCTGGGCTGGATCCAACTATTTCTATTCCATCTGTAAAGCGGAATAAATACATATACGGAGATGGATTATTAAGTCGAAGCATGCGGTAAACATCAATCGCATCGGCCGAACATGGCATAGCAAAACGTTGAGATAAAACTACTTGAAAAGCTTCACCAGCCAGGATTTCCTCTTTGACATGTGCGATGTTCTTCTTGAAATCTTCTGCAGAGATATTGCCTGTGTATTCAGGTAACGAAAAGTCAGGAATTGAAGCTGCATCTCCCGGAATCGAGATTGCTAAATCTGCTTGCATACGATCTAGTCGGTCCATACAAGATGCATACGCCTCATCGATACGATCATCGCTACCATCCCAGTTGATCGCGTTGGCGATTAAAGTAATTGTTCCTTCACTGTGATCCATCACCGCTAAATCACTTGTCAGCATGAAAGAAAGTTCTGGAAGCGGAATATCCTTGTGCGATAGTGAAGGAAGTTTCTCTAATCGGCGAACAACGTCATAACCCATGAATCCCACCAAGCCACCAGTCAGTGGCGGTAACCCTGCAATCTTTGGTGATTTCAAATGAGCAGCCGAAAGTCGCAACGCTTCTAAGGGATCTATGCCTGTTGGTGCACCAGCCGGTGCGGTCCCCTGCCAATATGCCAAACCATCTTTTTCACTTAATGTTGCTTCGCTTCGAACGCCAATGAATGAGTAACGAGACCAAGCCCCACCATGTTCGGCAGATTCCAAAAGAAATGTGTTGGCGGCGCTTTTTGCCAACTTCTTATAAACGCCAAGTGGTGTTTCTGAATCTGCTAGAAGCTTTCGCGAAACTGGAATAACATTTGAAACTTTTGCATAAGCGCGAAACTCTTCGAGATTCATTTTACGAACGCAGCTCTAGTGGGGTGTGAAAACACGTGCGATGTCCGGTATGGCAAGCCGCTCCAGTCTGAATAACCTGTAAGACCAAAGCATCGCCGTCACAATCCAACACAATTGATTGCACATCTTGATAGTGACCAGAGGTTGCACCCTTAACCCACAGTTCATTTCTGCTGCGTGACCAGTAGGTTGCTTTACCTGTTGTCAGGGTTAGTTCAAGCGACTGTGCATTCATGTATGCCAGCATCAAAATCTCTTTGCTGGTTGAATCTTGGACGATGGCTGGAATTAAGGCATCTGAATCCTTCAAAAGTGCAGCTACCTGCGGATCCAGATTTGTCATGGGCTTATTCTGCCTTATCGCGAGGCAACGGTGCGCACCGGATAATTGTGCTTACCCAGATATCGTTTTACATCCCCGATTCGGTGAACTCCAAAGTGAAAGACACTTGCCGCAAGAAGCGCATCTGCTCCAGCATCAAGGGCGGCAGAGAAATCTTCGAGTGAGCCAGCTCCACCACTTGCAATCAATGGAACCTTGGATACTGCTCGAACTGCAGTAATCATTCCGATGTCATAACCCGCGCGAGTTCCATCTGCATCCATTGAATTAAGCAAGATCTCACCCACACCAAGTGCACATGCTTGTTCAACCCACGCAAGTGCGTCGACCCCGGCGCTTTGTCGACCGCCATGCGTTGTAACTTCAAAACCAGATTCGGTTCGAGCTCGTCGTGCATCAACTGAAAGAACGAGCACCTGTGAACCAAAGCGATCTGCAATCTCTGCAATTAGCTGTGGGCGTGCAAGTGCAGATGTGTTGATCGAAACTTTGTCAGCTCCTGCACGCAATAAGCGATCAACATCTTCAACACTTCGAATTCCGCCACCCACTGTTAGTGGGATAAATACCTGCTCTGCAGTGCGTCGCACAACATCAAGTGTTGTTTCTCGTCCTGCAACACTTGCCGAGATATCCAAAAATGTTAACTCGTCAGCACCTTCTGTGTTGTACAGAGCTGCCATTTCTACTGGATCACCCGCATCGACTAAATCTGTGAAATTAACACCCTTAACCACTCGCCCATCGGTTACATCAAGGCACGGAATAATTCGAACTGAAAGTGTCATTTACCGCTGACCTTTAGTGCTTCTTGCAATGTGAATTTTCCGGCGTATAAAGCTTTACCAACAATCGCACCTTCTACTCCGGTGCCAACTAGTGCGGTCAAAGCCGCGATGTCATCAAGTGATGAAATTCCACCACTTGCAATTACAGGCTTTGTGGTTGCTGCACATACTGATTCCAAAAGTTCTAAGTTAGGTCCGGCTAAAGTTCCATCCTTTGCAACATCTGTTACAACATATCTGGCACATCCATCGCGATCTAAACGTTCCAGAGTTTCAAACAAATCTCCGCCCTCTTGTGTCCAACCTCGCGCAGCCAAAGTATGTCCACGCACATCTAGACCAACTGCAATGCGATCGCCATGTTCTGCGATTACCCGTGCGGTCCATTCGGGATCTTCAAGAGCTGCGGTTCCAAGATTGACTCGGCGACAACCTGTAGCAAGTGCGCGACGTAAAGATTCATCATCACGAATTCCACCCGATAGTTCGACTTTGATGTCTAACTTTCCGACAACTTCGGCCAATAGCGCTGAATTTTCGCCACGACCAAAGGCTGCATCTAGATCTACAAGGTGTAACCATTCGGCACCTGCAGCTTGAAATTCAAGTGCCACATCAAGCGGTGCGCCGTAAATACTTTCTTTAGCTAACTCGCCTTGGACTAAACGAACTGCGCGTCCATCTTTAACATCTACTGCTGGAAGTAGTTCTAAGTAACTCATAACGACCCCACCCAATTCTTAATCAGCGCAAGGCCTGCTGCTCCAGATTTTTCTGGGTGAAATTGTGTTGCACTGATGTAGCCATCTTCTACTGCAGCCAAAAACTTCTCACCGTGAATGCTCCATGCCTGCATCTTTCCGACTGTATTCTTTGCTGCATAAGAATGAACAAAGTAAAAAGACTCGGATTCAATACCATTAAATAAAATTGAATCAGGATTGGTTTCAACAGTATTCCAACCCATGTGCGGCAATATTGGTGCATCTAATTTTGAAATAATTCCATCCCATATCCCAACACCAGCATGGGCTGCGCTTTCTGAATGTTCTGTGCCTTGACTAAAGAGGATTTGCATTCCGATGCAGATCCCCAGGGTTGGGCGTTCTTTAGCTAAGCGCTCTCGAACAATCGCTGCGCCATCAACCGCATTTAATCCATTCATGCATGCTGCAAAGGCACCAACACCTGGAACAACTAAACCTTCGGCTTTTAATGCAACGGCGCGATCAGAGGTAACAACTACATCTTTACCTGATGTCGCAAATGCACGTTCTGCAGATCGAAGATTTCCAGAACCGTAATCAAGAATTGCTATCAAAGAGAACCTTTT
>Ga0164295_10000760_pt1 | contig 26857 bp, 24 predicted proteins | sample GEODES006metaG_FD_111798 | JGI IMG/M metagenome (GOLD analysis project Ga0164295, IMG submission 111798) | Oligotrophic lake water microbial communities from Sparkling Lake, Wisconsin, USA - GEODES006 metaG | ecosystem: Environmental > Aquatic > Freshwater > Lake | place: USA: Sparkling Lake... | reverse complement strand
TCGATGTATCGGTACTTTAGCGTTGATGATCGTGGGCGGAGCAGCATTTGCTCAGGCACCCTTTACGATTGTTTACCCACCAGATGGCACCAAGGTCAGAGAGAAGCTGAACGTCCGGTTCCCGAACAACAGCATGCCGCCTAACAGCTACGTTGGCATCTTCCTGAACGGCAAGCTGATTGAAGCGACCAAGCCAACCTACGTCGTTCCAAAGAACGCCAAGGGCAAAGCGACGGGCCGACCTTACTACCAGTACGTCCTTGACGTTAAGGGACGAGGCATCGCAGACACTAAGGGAGAGTCGATCGAACTCAAAGCGATCCTCTTTACCGAAGTGAACGACGAACCACGAATCGTTGACCAGTCTTCGGTCCGAATCATGGTTGACAAGTCGGCGGGAATCGCCGTCCCGAACAACGGTCTGCTTCTCCGCTACGGATTCAAAGTTGGCACGGAAATTTCGTACAAGGTTCAAGAGCGAGCGGCGATCAGCCAGATCACCGAGAGCCAGGCGAAGCTTGGTGGAAAGCCAGCTGAACTCCCAATTGAGGGCCGAGCGCTTCGAATGCTTTATGCGTTCGACAACGTTGTCAGCACGCCAAACGGCCTGCAGTACATCGTTCGAATGCAGCCTCTTTCCGAGAAAGGAAAGAACTACGCCGACCTCCAGACAGCTTCCGACGACCAAGTCAAGCGATACATGGACTACGAGATGGCTCCCATCTACATGCAGATGACCGGTACCGGCCTGCAGGTTTGGGGATCGATTCCTCCATACATCGCCTTCGAAGGAACGACCGGAGAAGGATCACGACTTGATCTCTTCGCATCGCTACCGTTGCCAACCCTTCCAGAGAAGCGGGTTCGACCCGGTGACTCGTGGCAGGCACGATTCCAGGATGGCGTCATTGACCTTGAGAAGCTTTACGATGTGACCTCGGTTGTTCGAACGACCCCAGGTCGCGGAGAGTTTGTCGGCGTCGAGTGGGAGCGAGGACGACGATGTGCGGTCATCCGCAACATTATCGAAGTCGGAACGGCTTCGCTCGAATCTCGTGGACTCGCCCGAGCTGGCGTCCAGGAAGACGAGCGACGATCGCTGAACGAAACGATTTGGTTCGACCTCGACCGAAAGGTCATCGTGAAGATCATTCGCGAGCAGACGATTGATACGACGCAGGACATCAGCCGCGTAACGGGCTTCGGCTCGGGCGGCGGTGGCGGAACGGCTGGCGCACCTGGTGCAGGTGCCCCTGGCGTTGGTGCCCCGGGCGCTGGTGGACCACCTCCAGGATTCGGTGGCCCTGGTGGCGGCGGTCAGGGTGATGACAACAAGGCAATGAACCCAGGCAGCCTGTCGGACATTCTTCGACAGATTCGCCCCGGTGGCGGCGGTCGCGGTGGACGCGGCGGCGGTCAGACCGGTCCTGGCGGATTTGGTCAGGGCGGATTCCCCGGCGCTCCTGGTGCCCCAGGTGGATTCGGCGGCGGACAGGGCCGCATCGGTCAGCTCAACGCGCAGGACAAGGTCCTGACCCGAATTCGCATCCAGCGAATCTTCACCCTCGAATAAATCGATGGGTCCCAAGTTGTGGCCCGGGTTTCCGGGCCACAATAGAGGAACGGCTCTATGGCATTCCTCAAGAAAACACGGTCGCCAAAGCCTTACCTGGGCGATCCGGACGAATACCGTCTAACTCTCGTTGAGCATCTAGAAGAGCTCCGAGACCGAATTATCCGTGCCTTGACCCTCGTGGTTATCGGTTCCGTCATCGGGTGGTTTGCGTTCCCGTACGTCTATTCGTTTTTGAACGATATGGTCAACGGCGCCGTCCGCTCGTCTCTACCCAAGGGCGTTACCTATAGCGAAGCGTTCTTCAACAGCGCCGACGCGTTTTTGCTCAAAGTTAAGTTGAGTTTCCAGCTTGGCGTTGTACTCAGTTTCCCATTCTTGGTTCTAGAGCTGTGGGGATTTATCGCGCCAGCGTTGAAACCAAGCGAGCAAGTTCCGTTCAAGAAACTTGGCCCTATTAGCTTGATCCTTTTCTTAATGGGAGCTGCATTCTGCTGGGTGATTTTGCCGAGCGCGATCTCGTTCTTCATCAGCTTCAGCTCGGATTTCCAAAATGTGGAAATCAAGCAAGAGGCGGGGAAGATGGTCTTCTTTGTCCTTAAGATGTTGCTGGCCTTTGGCATCAGCTTCCAGCTTCCGTTGGTGGTGTATGCCCTGGGGATGCTGGAGCTGCTCACCGCCGAGACGCTGATTAAGTACTGGAGGCAGGCGGCGACGTTCATCTTCATCGCTTCGGCGGTCATCACCCCTAGCGGCGATGCCTTCAGCATGGCGATGATGGCCGTGCCGATGGTGATCTTGTTCCTGATCAGCGTCTACTTTGTGAACCTGACCCAAAAGAAACGGCGAAAGGAACGAGAAGCCGAAGAGGCGGAGCGAGAAGAGCTCGAGAATCGCGAGCGTCGCGAGCGCGATGCCGAACTTGATCGGTTGAACGAAGAAGAGGTTGCCGATATGGATAACGAGGGACCTACTGAGCTTCGTTCTGAGTGATCCTGACCTTCGAGGTCAGATTGTCTACGTTGACGAGAAGCAACCGCGCGAGGCGCGATATGCGGTTCCGAAAACCCGTCCGCCGGCGGCCCTCCTCGCTCAACTTCCAGTCGATCAGCAAGCCCAGCTTTACACTCACCAAGCGCAGGCGTATGACGCCGCCATGGCCGGCCGGAACGTGGTGCTGGCGACCGGGACGAATTCGGGCAAGACGCTGGGGTTTCTCCTGCCGGTCCTGCATCGCTACTATGCCGAGCCCGCGTCTCGGACGATCCTGATCTATCCCACGAAAGCCTTGGCGCAAGACCAGTTGTCTCGGATTAGGGAGCTTCTCGCCTTTCCGGAAGAAGCCGGAGTTTATGACGGTGACACGCCGAAAGCTGCCCGCGCCCGGTTACGGCAGATCGGCCGGATTCTGCTCACGAACCCCGACATGCTCCACCTTGGGATTCTGCCGTCCCATGAGAACTGGTCGAAGTGGTTTCGAACGCTGAGCTTCCTCGTGCTGGATGAAATGCACGTGTACCGCGGCGTCTTCGGTTCGCACGTTGGCAATGTGTTACGAAGGGCGATTCGGCTGGCCGAGTGGTACCGCCGCGCGCCGCAGATTCTTGCGGGAAGCGCCACGATTGCGAACCCAGGCGAGCACTTTCGGAACTTGACTGGCCAGTCGGCCGATGTGGTGGATGATGACGGCAGCCCGCGCGGAAAGCGGACGGTGGTGTTCTTTAACCCACCCCACGTGAACCCAGAGAAGCGGCTTAGCCCAAACGTCGCGACGTCCCAGATTCTCAGCGACTTAGTGAATCGGGAAGTTCGCACCTTGGCGTTTTGCCGAACCCGCGTTTCGGCGGAGCTGGTCGGGCGCTATGCAGCGGAACGCACGAAGCCGAACAAAATCGAAACATACCGTGCGGGCTACACCGCCAAGGAGCGGCGAGACATCGAGAAGCGCCTGCATTCGGGCAAGTTGATTGGACTGAGCGCGACGAACGCGATGGAGCTTGGCGTGGACGTTGGACAGTTGGACGCGGTGCTGATCAACGGCTATCCGGGTTCGATCAGCAGTTTTTGGCAACAGGCGGGCAGAGCCGGACGAGGGTCACGAGATGGCCTAGCCATCTATGTTGCGCACGATGAGCCGTTGGAGCAGTTCCTGATTCGCGATCCCGGGCGAATCATCGAGGGCCTATCCGAGAGCGCGGTGGCACACCCTGAGAACCCGCAGATTCTCCGCGCCCACCTGAAATGCGCGGCACATGAAAAGCCATTGACGATGAGCGACCTCGGCCAGTTTGGGGCCGATGCCCTCGATTTGGCGGAAGGGATGGATCGTAGCGGCGAGCTTGAGTTTCGTCAAGGTGCTTTTGTCTACCCACGGGAGGAGTCACCGGCCCTAGACGTAAACATTCGGTCGGTTGGAGGGGACACGATCTTGCTCATGGTGGATGGCGAGGAGCTTGGCAGCATGGAGGAGTGGAGGGCGCTTCGATCTGCTCACGTCGGCGCGATCTACTTGCACCGAGGGCAAACGTTCCAGGTGACAGAGCTTGATCTGGACGCGAAAATTGCGAGGCTCGAACCCGCAAGCGTGCCCTTTTACACCCAAGCCGTAGTTAGCAGCATCGTCATGCCGCAAAAGACCTTCAAGCAAGACGGACCTTGGAGTCTTTGCGGGGTGCAGGTCACGACATCGGTAACGGGCTACCGGCGAAAGATGCTGGATGGCGATCAGTTTCTGGACATGATCGACCTTGATTTGCCTTCCCAGACATTCGAGACGGTTGCGCTCCGTAGGGATCTGCCGTCGCCAGAGGAAGAAGAGGACGCCCACCGGTTTATCGGCGGAGTGCACGGGGTCGAGCATGCGCTGCTCGCGATTGCCCCGTTGCTAGCCGGTTGCGATCGAGGTGACCTGGGTTCCAGTTGGTCGAGCATGATGCATGACTCGTTTCGTCCGGCGGTTTTCATTTACGATGAGGTCCCCGGCGGCGTTGGATTGGCGGAAAAGCTGTTTGAAAATACCGATGTTCTCCGAGCCATGGCGCGTCAACTGGTGCAACTCTGCCCATGCGAGGCGGGATGTCCAAGCTGTCTTTTGAGTGCGCGATGTGAGTCAGGCAACAATCCTCTGGACAAAACCCAGACTAATAAACTACTGTGATATGACATAGAGAATAAGAAAATGCGCAAAAAGTGCTGAAACTCGTAATCAAGAATCAACTTCTTCTGACATATATGAGTCAAAGGCATTTTTTGGGGGTCGAGATGTGTCACATAATTTTGCTTGGTTTGATTGTCCGATGAACGACTCCGATTTTAAGATCTTCGATGGCAGCGACATTCCCATGTGGATCTACTCACGGGAAACGTTGGCGTTTCTCAAGGTCAACGCCGCGGCGATCCGTCAGTACGGATACTCGGAGCAGGAGTTCCTCACTCTTACTTTGCTGGACACGCTTCCGGAGGAAGACGTTGCCGAGTTCAAGCTACATCTCGCGAGAGTGCGTGATGGATTTTCCAATGCAGGAATATGGCGTCACAAGGTTAAGTCTGGGGAACTACGATCGGTTCGCGTTAATTCGAGCGGCTTGACATTCCATGGACAGAATGCCCGCTTTGCGGTCGTAGTGGATATGACGGAACATGTTAGGGCATTGGAAGAGGCCACGGCGCTCACCGAACGGCATGCGCTCCTGTCGGAGGCCACCGGAGATGCAGTTTGGGATTGGGACCTCGTTACCGACGAACGCCAGTGGACGGCGTGCGCGACGAGTGTTTTGGGGGTAGACCTCAGTGCGGTTCCAGCGACGATTGAATGGTGGAAGTCTCGGATTCATGAGGAAGATCGTCCGGGTGTTTTCCGGACATTGGATCGTTTCTTGCTGAGTACAGAGACTCTCGTCGAGCTTGAGTATCGATTGGTCCAGGAGGATGGCTCTTTTGTCGAGGTTCAAGACCGCGGCCGGGTTGTGCGTGATGGTTCCGGAAAGGCGATAAGAATGGTCGGCGCGATCCAAGACATTTCTTCACGCCGAAAAGCGGAGCGGCTCGGGAGCAGAATGTTCAGCATATCGCCGGACTTGATGTTAGTAACCGATGCCGAGGGGCGATTTTCTGAAGTAAGCAATTCTTGCGAGAGCATCCTCGGCTTTAAAGAGCAAGAACTGATCGGCAAACACTTCGACCAATTTGTGACGCCGGAGGATCTAGAGCGTACAGAAGCCGAGTGGCAAAAGGTCCGGAAAGGAACTCCTACTATTGGATTTGAGAATCGATATGTGAGCAAGCAGGGCGCACATGTGTGGCTGGAGTGGTCCACCACATTCGACAACCGGACCGGATTCTCTTTCAGCGTGGCAAGAGATGTCACCGAGCGACGCAAAAACGATGAGCGGTTACGCCTCATGGAGATGATTGCGGAGAACACTTCCGACATCGTGATCGTGACGGACGCCGAGCCAGCAGATCCCCCCCAGAACCGAATTCTTTACGTGAACCCCGCGTTTAACCGGGTTACCGGATACTCGACAGAGGAAATCATCGGCCAGAACCCTAGAGTTCTGCAAGGACCGCAATCCGATCGCGACACGATAGCTCGCATAAGCCACGGTCTGCGCAACTGGCTTCCGGTCCGCGAGGTAATCCTGAATTACACGAAGACGGGCGAAGAGATTTGGCTCGACCTGTCGATTGTTCCGGTACCGAACGAAACGGGCTGGTTTACGCACTGGGTTAGCATCGAACGCGACGTTACCGAACGGAAACGCCAAGAAGCAGAACTTGCGGCTTCTCGCGAAACCGCAAATCGAGTGATCCGTAGCCTGCGTGATGCGCTCGTTTCACTGGACAAAGAATGGCGCTTTACGTTCTTGAACGAACAAGCGATGCAGTACTTGGATGTATCCGTCGGCGATCCGATTGGGCGTTATGCGCTCGAAGTCTTGCCGAAACTTGCAGGCACGCCCCAGATGCAGCAGATTGAGCAAGCCGTACATGCGGGTGCTCCAGCTACCTTCGACTGTTTCCTGCCAGACCAGGATCGATGGTTTGAACTTCGGATTTATCCCTACGATGACGGTGTGAGCATCGCACTCATGGACATCGAAGATCGACGAAAGGTTGAGCAGGAGCGAGGGCGGATGAACTCGGAACTCCGCAAAACCGTCGCACACCTGAACGCCGTTCGCGATCAGTCGTTGGACATCATTTGCTCGACAGATCTCTTCGGACGATTCCTGTCGGTAAGCCGAGCTTGCGAGGCACTTTGGGGATTTAAAGAAACGGAATTGGTTGGCAAACAGGCGATCGACCTGGTGTTAAGGGCGGACCATTCCAAAACCTTACGAGCAATTCAAACCGTCGTGAGCGGAAAAGATGTTCGTAACTTCGAGAATCGGGTTGTGACGTCCGGCGGGAAAGTCATTGAGATGATGTGGACGGTGAGGCTTGACCAAGAGCTCGGTCTAGCCGTATTCGTCGGACGCGATGTCACCGAGCTTAACGTCACCCGACGAGAGTTGGAACGCTCCCTCGTTCAAGCGCAAGATCTCGCGATGCGGGCGGAAGCCGGACAGCAAGCGCAGAAGCAATTCTTGCAAAACATGAGCCACGAGCTCCGAACGCCGATGAACGGCATCCTGGGCATTGGCCAGCTTTTGCAGATGACACCGCTCAATTCGGAGCAACGGCAATTTGCTGACATCATTATCCAGTCGGGTGAGTCGCTGCTGGTGATCCTCAATGACATTTTGGATCTGAGCGCGGTCGAAAGTGGCAGAATTGCAATTCGCCAAGAGCCGTATACTCCGGTGGAAATTGCTCGTACCGCGGTCGAGTTGTTCCGAAGTGCCGCGCGAAAGCAGGGCCTGATCTTAGACCTAGACATTGCTCCCGGATCTTGGGGCACGGTGATTGGCGACGCGTTTCGGCTGAAACAGGTGCTCTCAAACTTGATTGGAAACTCAATCAAGTTCACTCATTCTGGCTACGTTCGCGTGACCGTCTCACTCACTCGGCACGAAGAAATGGGCGAACTCCGGTTCGAAGTGAAAGACACCGGGATCGGGATTTCTTCGGATGCACAGAATCGAGTCTTTGAGCCGTTCTATCAGGTTGATATGACGTCTTCTCGGTCGTACGGTGGTACCGGGCTCGGACTTTCGATTGTTCGCTCGCTTGTTGAAGCAATGGGCGGCACAATCGGCTTCGAAAGCGAAGTTGGGGTGGGCACGACGTTCCAGTTCACGTTACCGGTGAAAGTGGATCCAAATTCGGATCCCGATTCGCCGGACAATGGTGGACCGCTAGATCGAGGCCGGATTCTGATTGTTGAAGATGAGCCGCTGAACGTTGAAGTGCTTCAGCTTTGGTTAGAGCATGAGGGCTTTCGAACGCAAGTTGCCACCAATGCCATCCGGGGCCTTGAGGAGATTGACCGTACGCGCTTTGATTTGGTCCTCATGGACCTTCATATGCCGGGAATGGATGGCTACGCGATGCTGGAACTGCTGCGGGAAGCGGATGCCCGGCGACAGCGTCGGACCCCGGTGATTGCGGTGACCTCGGCGGCTGGAGCAGTTGATCGCCAGCGGTGCCTCGATGCTGGATTCGACGGCTTTGTACCGAAGCCAGTGCTTTTCCATGCTCTCGAAACGGCGATGCGGCCGTTTGTAAAATTCACCAGCGTGTGATCGCTTCCTCGGCTAAACTCCGTCCCATGCAGGTTAGCTATTTTAAGGCGTTGTGGGGCATGGATATGCCCGTAAAGGATGCGGTTCCGCTGGTTCTGGCGGCGGGATTTGATGGCATCGAGGCTCCGCTCGGACAGATTCAGGAAGCCCGCGCGGCCGGATACACCGGTCCGGCGATCGCGATGCTCTTCGGCGAGGATGCGAAAAAGCTTGCCGCAGACCTGCCCGCCTGTGCGGCGGTTCGTGCCACCAAAGTAACCGTCCACGCTGGCACAGAATATTGGGACTTCGAGAAGGGCTCCTCATTCCTAAAGGAGTTCCTTCCCGCAGTCGCTGATTCCGGATTGGAAGTCAATATTGAGACCCACCGCGGCCGCTTGCTGTTTGATCCGTCGAGCACGGTCAAGCTACTGGAGGCCTTTCCTCAGCTTCACGTTTGTGCCGATTTGAGCCACTGGACTTGCGTTTGTGGGAACATGCTAGAGGCCTACGACGAGGCCCTGAAGCTTGTCGCCACGCGGACCCGTCACATTCACGCCCGAGTTGGACACACCGAAGGACCGCAGGTCCCTGACCCAAGAGCCGCCCATTGGAAGTGGGCCGTCGACCGATTTGTCTCGATTTGGACCGACATGAAGGTCGCGGCCGAAAAGCGCGGCGACACGGTGTTGACGGTAGACCCCGAGTTCGGCCCGCCAAACTACCTCTGGACCAACGTCTCCGACGGCAAACCGGTGGTCGACCTGTTCGAAGTCTGCGTCTGGATGCGAGACGAGCTGAAACGGCGCTGGGCTTAACGCTCAGTAGATCGGCTTGTGCAAAACAACCCGCTCAAGGATCGCTACCGCGGCGGCGTGGGTGCGTTCGTGGGTGATGGAAATTTTTAGCCGCAGGCGGGCGGGGTCGAATTCGGCGGTGTGGACGCGGGCGGTGGGGACGCCCAGTTCATCCGGCAGGACTTCCACCTGTTGCCAAGAAAGGCTGAGACCAACCGCTTTCGCCACTGCTTCTTTCGCCGCCCAGCGGCCCGCGACTTGGTAGGCGGTGCGGCAGTAGTCCCGCTCAGCGTCGGTGAGGATTCGGTAAATGAAACGAGGATTTCGCTCCATTGCCCGCTTGATGCGCGCAATTTCCACCAAGTCGATCCCGACGCCAATGACCATGAGAGGTTAGTTTAGCCGTTCGCTTCTTGCAGCATTTCCGCAAGGTCGAGCAGGCGGATGTGGTCGCCGCCTTTGGCTTTGACCGCCGGTTCCAGCATGATTCGGCAGAACGGGCAGCCGAGGGCGACGGTTTCGGCGCCGGTGGCCAGGAGCTGATCGGCGCGGGCGTTGGCGGGGCGTTGCTCGTTTGGCTCGTCCATCCACATGCGTCCACCGCCGGCACCACAGCAGCGCGTCTTTTTGCCGGACGGCTGCGGGTCGGCCATTCCTGGAGCAATCTCGCGCGGGGCTTCGGTTTCGTCATTCACGCGGGCAAGGTAGCAAGGGTCGTGATACACGACGCGGGATGATGCGGGAACGGCGAGGAGATCGCCCTTGCGGACCAGCGACTGCAGAAGCTGCGTATGGTGGAACACCTCCATCGAGCCGCCGAAGTCGCCGTATTCGTGCTTCAGCGAGTTGAAGCAGTGCGGACAGGCGGTAACGACCTTCTTGACCCCGTAACGCTGGAACACGCCGACGTTCTTACTGGCTTGGTCTTGGAAGAGGAACTCTTCACCAACTCGCCGTGCCGGATCGCCGGTGCAGGCTTCCTCTTTGCCGAGACAAGCGAACTTGACGCCCGCTTTCTTGAGCAAAGCGGCAACCGCTTTGGTGGTCTTCACGGCGCCAGGGTCAGTGGCACCGGCACAGCCCACCCAGAACAGGAATTCGAACTCCACGCCGTTTCGGCAGAGCGGAATATCCAGCCCTTCCATCCACTTTTCGCGTTCCGAAACGCTGGCTCCCCAGGCGTTGCCGCTGGAGGCGGTCTGGCGGAGCATAACGGCCGCAGAGCCGCTGAGCGCGCCTTCACTGACGAGGTTTCGGCGGACATCGACGATCAGGTCGACATGGCGGATGTTGACGGGACAAGCCTCGACGCAGGCGTTACAAGTCGTGCATTGCCAAAGGGCTTCTTCGCTCACCGTTTCGGCGAGGGCGAGCCCGCCGGTCGCGGCTTGGCGCAGGTCTTGGACCACCTGCTTCGGGTTCAACACCTTACCGACGTTCCACGCCGGGCAGACTTCAGTGCAGCGTCCGCACTCCATGCAGGCATCGAGTGACATGAGGTGCCAGCGGCTGAGATCCTTAGGTAGCTTCGCTCCGATCTGTTCGGTCTGCTCGACCTCCTCCATCGAGATCGGAACGAGCTTGCCCATCGGCTTTTCGTCGGTCGCGGCGGTGGTGAAGATCGCGAGCAGCACGTGCCGAATTCGAAGCTGCGGCAAGATGGCGAAGAAGGTTAGCACGAGGCCGACGTGGAACCAGTAAACGCCCTTGTATTGCATCGGCGAGAATGGCCCTTGGAGCTGGCTGATCGCGTAGCCAACCCAGGACCAGTTGTCCCACGGCTTCGGATCGGCAGAAATTCGGGCGGCCTCGAGCCAGTAGCCGTTGAGGGTCAGAGCCAGCAGCAAGAACAGAACCGCCATGTCGGAGGCGTTTCCGCTAATCGGATATCGGCGCTGGTCGGTCTTTTGTGCCTCGTATGGCGTTTCTGAAGCGAGCTTCTTGCCTTCGCGCATCGCGATGGCACGGCGTCCGATCGCCCAAAGAAGGCCAAGCAGAAGGAGCAATCCAAGCGTGTCAAAGGTCGCTTCGTAGAGCAGGTAGTAGTTGCCCTGGTGGAACTTGATCGGGCTGTAGGTGTTGATTCCCAGCAGGGTCGTCGCGATGGTGAGGGCGAGGAACCCATAGAAAATCATCAGGTGCATCGGCGCGCCAGACTTTGGCCGAGAGCCGCGGACCTTCTTTTGGGCCAGCACGTAGGTGGCCAGGTTCTTCCACCACGTTCCGAGAGCCTCGCGGGTCGGAAGCCAATAGCGCCAGCCGGTTCGAAGCTCGGCGATCGGCTTTCCTTGCTGCCAAACCTTCACGCGCTGCCAGATTTGGGCAGCCATGATGCCCAGGCTCAGGAGAGTGAGCCCGTACAGCAACAACTTTTCCGGAAGGGAAAAGAATAGATATTCTTCTCGGGTTGGGTTCAACAGAATCCTCTACGCTTCATTGCGTGGGTCCGGATAATGGTACCGGTCAGCGGCCCGCTTTCGACTTCGCTTGCTGCTGGAAGAACGGGGTGGTGGCCTGCGCAAACAGGTACACGCCAGCGCTCATGATCAGGGAAAAAAGGAGGCAACCGAGAGCCAATCGGGGCAGCATTTTCTTGCCGTCGATTGAATCTCGGTTACCGGGAACTTGGGCCATAGAGTGATTGTGGAGCAAACGGCGTTGTTTGCTCGCGACGATCAGATGAACTCGTTGATCAGGTTCTCGAGATACTCTTGGCGGCCGGACTTGCGGACCGGTTCGCCGTTGGCAAGAACGTAGGCTTCGCAATCTGCGAACGAACCATTTCCGGCGAGAATGCCCTGGCCGAACTCGGTGCTCCAACCGGCATAGCGCTCGTCCACGAAGTTCTGCAGTCGTCCGTCCTGAATGATCTTATCGGCTGAGACGAGGCCTCGGGCAAATGCGTCCATACCGCCAATGTGGGCGTAGAAGAGGTCGAGTTCGTCGTGGCTCTGGCGTCGAACCTTCGCATCGAAGTTCAGACCGCCAGTGGTGAATCCGCCCATCGCAATCAGCTCAAGCATGATTTCCGTGGTCAGATAAACGCTGGTTGGGAACTGGTCGGTGTCCCAGCCGAGAAGCTCGTCACCGGCGTTCGCGTCGATGGAACCAAGGGCACCGGCCTCTCGAGCGGCGCGGAGTTCGTGGAGCATCGAGTGAGCGGCCAGGGTGGCGTGGTTGGTCTCGATGTTCAGCTTCAGGTGATCGGTCAGATCGAACTCGCGGAGGAAGTTCATGCACGCGGCGACATCGCTGTCGTACTGGTGCTTCGTCGGTTCCTTCGGCTTGGGTTCGATGTAGAACTGAACGTCAAAGCCGATTTCCTGCTTGTACTTCACCGCCATGTGAAGGAGCTTGGCGAACTGCTCGCGCTCCTGCTGCATCTTGGTGTTGAGCAAGGTGTCGTAGCCTTCTCGTCCGCCCCAGAAAGTGAAGCCAACGCCGCCGAGCTTCTTGGTGGCGTCCATTGCGTGCTTAACCTGTGCAGCCGCGTAAGCGAAGACGTGCGGGTCTGGGTTGGTGCTGGCACCTGCCTGGAAGCGTGGGTGGGTAAAGAGGCAAGCGGTGCCCCAGAGGAGCTTAACGCCGGTCTCTTCCTGCTTCTTCGCCGCGTAGTCCACGATGGTAGAAAGGTTGCTGCAGCTTTCCTGGAAGTTCGCGCCTTCCGGAGCGATGTCGCGGTCGTGGAAGCACCAGTACTCAACACCAAGCTTGGTGAAGAACTCAAAAGCGGCGTCCATCGTGTCGTGGGCGCGCTGCATCGGGTCGGCGGCAACATCCCAAGGTCGGTTTGCCGTGCCAGAGCCAAACGGGTCAACACCGGTGCCCTTGAACGTGTGCCAATAGGCAACCGCGAAGCGGAACCAGTCCTTCATGGACTTTCCGGCAACAATCTGCTCGGGGTTGTAGTGCTTGAAAGCAAGCGGATTCTTGCTTTGGGGGCCTTCGAAGCGAATCGGTTCCGAGACTTCGGGGAAGTACGCCATTTCGATCCTAGTCTAACTCAGAATGAAGGTATCTCACCATGGGAAAGCTACTTGTTCGCGTCTCGCCAAGGGCTTCGCGCAACCTCGTGGAGGTTCGCGAGGGGACGGTGCGGGTGTATGTGACGTCCGCGCCTACCGATGGTCAGGCGAACTCCGCAGTGATTGAGCTTCTCGCAAAGAAGCTCGGGGTCGCCAAGTCCAACCTCACAATTGTCCGGGGTGACACCTCCCGCGACAAGCTACTTGAGATCGCGGGACTGACAGATGCCGAGATATTGACTAAGTTAAGTTAGGCAAAGTTGTACGGCGGATAGAAGACGCCCTTCTCCGACACAATTGCCGTGATCAGCTCGCCGGGGGTGACGTCGAACCCTGGGTTGTAGACCGGGGTGTTCTCGGGGGCGATGCGAACTCCTTCCGATTCCGTCAGTTCTCGCGGGTCGCGCTCTTCGATTGGAATTAGGTCGCCGTTAGCGAGCGTTGGGTCAAAAGTGGACGTTGGAGCGGCGATGTAAAACGGAATTCCGTGGTGCTTTGCCAGCACGGCAAGGCTGTAGGTGCCGATCTTGTTGGCCGAATCGCCATTGGCGGCAATCCGGTCGGCTCCCGCGACCACGAGGTCGATTTCTCCTGCCCGCATCAACGAAGCGGCGACGCTGTCGGCGATGCTGCGGAAGGGGATGTTCTCGAAGGTGAGTTCGTAGGCGGTCAGGCGGAGCCCCTGCTGGCGCGGGCGGGTTTCGCAACTGGTCACGAAGATGTTTTTGCCTGCAGCATTGGCGGTTCGGATGATGCCAAGCGCGGTGCCGTGTCCGGCAGTGGCGAGAGCGCCGGTGTTGCAGATGGTGAGGATGCGGGCGCCCTGCGGCACGAGAGCGTTCCCGTGCTCGCCAATTGCGAGATTCATTGCGAGGTCTTCCGCTTCGATGGCTTGCGCTTCGCGGAGCACGGCAGGGAAACCGTCTTTCAGCACGCCCTGAATGCGGTCGAGGGCCCAGAACAGGTTGACCGCAGTGGGCCGCGAGGCGCGGAGCCGTTTGTCGGCGATGTGAAGCTCTTCGTGATGCAACACCGCCAGCGCCATTCCGTACGCCGCCGCGATGCCGATGGCCGGTGCGCCGCGCACTGCCATGTCCCGAATCGCCGCCGCCACATCGGCACTGGAGGTTAGGTGCAGGTATTCGGTTTGGAGCGGAATCTTGCGCTGGTCCAGCATGGTGAGCGCATCGTTTTCCCACTTGAGGGGGCGAAGAGACATGGTGTCAGGGTACCGCTGGCATGGCGGTCACTGGGCCAAACCGCGCCGCCGGAAGAGAACCGGTCCAAAATGAGCCATGAAAGTCGCGATCTATGAGGACAATTTGCTTTGGGGGCCGAGGTTGGCAAAGACGGTGACCGCCTTTGGACACGAAGCCCTGATGGCGCGCACCGCCGAGGTGATTCCTGCCGACATCGCCATCGTCAATCTCAGCTCGTCGGGCTTTCCCGTGGCCGATTTGGTGCCAAAACTGAAGGCGGCGGGCATCAAAGTCATCGCCCACGCGGGGCACAAAGAGACGGAACTTCACGAGGCGGGACGCAACCTCGGCTGCGACTATCTCGCCACGAATTCCGAGATCACCCACAAGCTGCCACAAATTTTAGAAAGTTTTGCCAATTGAGTGAACTTCTGGTAGGCGCCCAGCGTTGCGCTTATTGGGTGAATGCAGAGGCAACGGACCTCGCATGAAGGGCGGAGCTAGGAGACTGGCTTCGCCCAATTTTTGTTTCGGGTGCTGGCTTCCAAGTAATCTACAGAAGTCGAAGAGGACACGATGAACAAGGTTTACGCCAACTCCACCAGCGCGCTGAGCGATTTGCTATTTGACGGCATGACGATCATGGCCGGAGGGTTTGGACTCTGCGGCATTCCGGAGCACCTGATCCTGGCTTTGCGCGATTCCGGGGTGAAGGACATCACCGTGATCAGCAACAACTGCGGTGTCGATGACTTTGGCCTCGGAATTCTGCTTCAGACCCGGCAGATCAAAAAGATGGTGAGCAGCTACGTCGGAGAGAACGGCGAGTTTGAGCGGCAGTACCTTTCGGGCGAACTCGAACTCGAGTTCAATCCGCAGGGCACCTTGGCCGAACGCATCCGCGCGGGCGGGGCAGGCATTCCGGCGTTCTATACCAAGACCGGCTACGGCACCCTAGTCGCGGAAGGAAAGGAAACCCGTGAGTTCAACGGCGAAATGTACGTGATGGAGACTGGCCTCACCGCGGACCTGAGCATCGTGAAAGCTTGGAAAGGCGATGAATCCGGCAACTTGATCTACCGCCGCACGGCTAGAAACTTTAACCCGATGATGGCGACGGCTGGCCGCGTTTGCGTTGCGGAGGTTGAAGAGTTGGTACCGGTCGGAAGCTTGGATGCTGACCAAGTTCACACGCCGGGAATCTACGTGAATCGAATCTTGCTTGGTACGAATTTTGAAAAGAGAATCGAGCGACGAACCGTCCGCGAAGCAGCCTGAACGATTTTTCCAATCTCTTGCGTCTTATGGGTAGGAGCAGGAAGTTGGAATCTCGTCGCAAAAAGTCACTCACGTTAGTTGCCGGAACCATCGGTTTGTGCGCCGGTTGGTTCACCTATCAGGCGGTTCTCGAATCGCAAATCCAGGACGAGTTTGAGCTTGCGAAACAGTCTGGGCTGCCCACCAACGCCGCCGACCTTTCTGGTCCGAACACGCTAGCGACGCTCTATCCAAACGCCGCGCCGTACTACCAAATTCTTGGTGACGCCCTGTTGAGCATGGACCCAGAGGCAAAAAAGGTGGTCTCAAAGCTTAACGACACGACGGTGCCTTTGTCGACCGAAGAGTTAAAGCAAGGGGTCGAAAAGGTGGCCTACTTGCTGCCCGAGATCGATCGTGCAACGACGGCGAAGACGTGCCGATTTAAGCGTGACTACCGGTTGGGCTACGCGGTGTTGCTGCCGGAATACGCGACGATGCGACAGGTTTCGCGCATCAAGCTAGCCCAGGCCAAGTTGGCCCTTGCCGAAGGAGATCGAGCGGAAGCGGTCGAAGAACTTAAGCGAGCGGCAAACGTCGCCCAGCATTGTGGATCTGATCGTAACGAAATCTCGACCGCCGTCCGGGCCTGGGTGGAAGAAGAAGTCCTGAAGGTCGTGCGCGATCTTAAACCAAGCCGCGCCGAAGCCAGCGAGATCCTGGAACACCTAGGTGAGCTGCCCGACGCCCGAAAGGAGATCGGCTCCCACCTTGCGCTTTACCGCTACACGATGAGTACGGTGGCCAGTGAATCCGACTGGGCTCAGGTTCAGACCGACCTTGGTTTGAAAAAAGAAGACCTTCAGAATTTGCCTTGGCAGGATTGGCTTTACCGACGTGGCTTCGTGCAAAAGTCCACTGATCTCAGCATCCTGCGCTCGATGCGCATGGCAGCCGAATCGGTGCCCGCAAACCCAACCTCGCTAGGCGACTTCGCCGAATACACAAAGCGGCGGCAAGAGTTGTACGGCGCTTGGACGCCCATGCGGGACATCTTCTTTGTTCAGGAACACCTCGTCGAGTACCCAGCAAGCTATATGAAACTGGTAGCCCACCGGGAAGAGCTTCAGAAAATCTAGCGGCTCACGAGCTCGTAGGCCCCGACTTTACTCACCCGGATTTGCTGGATCCTCGGCTTGAGCTGGAAGTCAAGATCGATTGTCCTAAGCTGTTGCCAGAGCGGAGTGTCGACGGTCTCGTTACTGGTGAATTGCCAAGGGAAGATGTGGACGCCGATGGCGCCAGAGACGGATCGGGCCAAGGTGTAAATCTCCTCAATCGCCGGATCGCCCATCGCGAGGCAGCCGATGCTCTTGTTGCTGCCGTGGATGAAGATGTCGCTTCCGGGAGCTTCTCGGTCGGCGAACACTTTGTCGGCGGCGTTCGGATAGTTGATCCCAAGCGATAAGTGGAATTGGCTTTTGGGGTTGAACCGGTCGATTTGGTAAATGCCTTCCGGCACTTGTCGGTCGCCTTCTTTTCGCTTCGGACCAGTTTTGCCGGACATGGCAACTATCGGATACGACTTGAACTTCTTGAGCTTTCCGGTCGCGCTTCCGACCCAAACATCTAGCCGCTTCTCCGTTTTGAAAGCGCGCAAAAGGAGACGCTTTGGTGGATAGGTTATGCCGATAGCCTTCAGATCTCTTTCCAAAAGCGGCTTCACCCGGCCTGCTGCAATCGCCGCTCGATCGGGCTCGCCTTGGCAAGAACAAGCCAACAGGGCGTTTCCGATGAGCAAGGCCAAGATCACGCGGACGTCCACGACCTGACGTTACCGAATAATCTAGGGGCATGAAAACGGCAACGGTATACGGTGCGGGAGTCTATGGGCTGTGCCTGGCTTGGCGACTCGTGCAGCGCGGTTACACCGTTCGGGTTCGATCCGTCGAGCCGCCCCTTGGGCCGGGCACGTCGTCCATTGGCGGGTCAAGGATCTACCGGTTCGCCTACTTCGAGTCGGCGGGTTACGTGCCGCTCATGCAGAAGGCGTTTGGGCTGTGGGGCGAGCTTTCGGCTGAGCTAGGAACGCCTGTTCACGAAGCGCGCGGCGTGGTTTATGCCGGACCGGCGGATGGTGACTTGCTCGGCGGGGTCCGGGGCTCCGCCGCGCAGTACGGGCTCCGAATCGAAGCGGGCTACCCGGTGCCGGAACCGCTGCCGGATAGTTATGAGACGGTGTTCGAGCCAGATGCCGGGTTCCTCTTTTCCGACCGCATTTGTCTCGGCCTGTTCGAGCGGCTAGAGCGTCTTGGCGTGCAATTCGAATTCGGGGTTCCGGCCGTGGCGGACTCCGGCCTCAGCTTCTTTGCCCTCGGGCCGGGAATGAAATCGCTCTGCCCAAAGTGGAACCTCACCGTCACCATGCAGACCATCGCGTGGCTCGAAGGAGTCTCGGATGCGCTTCCAGTTTTTGGGTTCGATGGCGGTCAGGGGAGCTTTCTTTACGGGATTCCGGCGCATGCAGATTGCGACTTGGTGAAGGTGGGCGAGCACTTGCCCGGTCCAGTCGCGGGAATGGGCTTGGCAGATCCACTCGCTCAGCTGCCTGGGATCGTGTCTAACGTCGCGCGATTTCTCGGCCCGACCGCGCACGTGCTGCAAACCGCCGCCTGCCGTTACACAAACTCAGTTGATGGCGACTTCATCATCGACTGGGTTCGGGCAAGCGCTCTTGGCATCAGTGCCTGTAGCGGGCACGGCTTCAAGTTCGCCCCGGCCATTGCCGATCTGGCCATAGAGTTTGCGGAGACCGGTGTTCGTCCGGACCTACTGAGTGCGTTTAGCGCCGATCGGTTCGCGGTGCCAGAATAGGAGAAAGAACGAGGGAGTTCAACACCATGCCTTGGAACCGAGATCAGCTTGCTCAACGTGCCGCGAAGGAGCTTCGCGACGGCTTCTACGTGAACCTCGGAATTGGGATTCCGACCCTGGTGGCGAACTACATTCCAGATGGAATGGACGTGGTGCTGCAGAGCGAAAACGGCATGCTCGGCCTGGGACCGTTCCCGCTAGAAAGCGAAGTTGACCCGGACCTGATCAACGCCGGTAAGCAGACGGTGACCGAAATTCCCGGCACGTCCTACTTCTCCTCCGCTGACTCTTTCGCGATGATCCGCGGCGGGCATATTGATCTCAGCATTCTCGGCGCGATGGAAGTCAGCGAGAATGGTGACCTCGCGAATTGGATGATTCCCGGCAAGATGGTGAAAGGGATGGGCGGAGCAATGGACCTGGTCGCCGGAGTCAAGCGCGTCGTCGTGGTCATGGAACACACGAACAAAGCCGGCGAATCGAAGGTTCTGCGCGAATGTCGCCTTCCGCTCACCGGCAAAGGCTGTGTGGATCTGATCATTACCGATCTCTGCGTTTTCGAAGTTTCGCACGATGGCTTGATCCTGCTCGAGATGGCTCCCGAGGTGACGGTTCAGGAAATCGAAGCCAAAACCGAAGCTAAGTTCCGGCTCCCTTAAATACGGTCGCAGGTATCGTTAAGGGGTGGATCTCCAAGCAATACGCTGGGCGCTGAAGAAGCGCTGGCGGCAAATGTTGTGCTTTGGATTCGCGCTCGTCATCGCCGTCGCATCGTCGGGAGTTACCCTTCGTTCGGTAACCCTGAACCGACACTGTCCGACCGCCAAGGTTCAGGCAGTAGCGAATGACACGGCAAACGGCCCCAAAATCGTTGCTCCAAAACCGGGAGACGCCGAGTTTCTGCCTTGCTTGTGCAACCAGAAAAAAGTCGCGCCCCAGGAAGAGGAAGTCACGAAGAGCGGATTGATCGCCGACTACGCGGTGGAAGCCCCACCGTTCGTGGTTGCCATCGTTTCCTCACCGGTGGTGTTCATGCCCATTCTCACGGCTGCTCCGGCGGCCATTGTGACGAGCGCCGCGCCGATTTCTCCCCCTCCCCGGCATTCGTAACGCCCTTCCCATATCTCGCCGGTCCGCCAAATCTCTTGGCCCGACGCTACGCGTTACGAAAATGAAAAAGGCATTTACGCTTATCGAACTTCTCGTCGTCATTGCAATCATTGCGATCCTTGCCGCCATCCTGTTCCCGGTCTTTGCCCGGGCAAAAGAAGCCGCGAAGAAAACCCAGGATCTGAGCAACTGCCGTCAGCTCGGAGTCGCGTTCCTCATGTACGCCAACGACTTCGACGACTACTTTCCGCTGTCGAGTTTTCCGGTGAAGGAGAACACCTGGACTACTCAAGTGCAGCCTTACATCAAGAACCGGGCAATCTATCGGTCGCCCTCCGACCAATCGAACAACTGGCCGCCGGCGAACCTGCCGGTGACCGACCCGACCTTCTTGAACTACCGGATGTCGAGCTACTTTCTGAACGCCTTCATGAGCGGCGGCTATCAGTCAGGCAAGTTCGCCACAACGAGTTCGATCGTCGGTCCGGCAAGCACGATCTACATTGCTCAGGCGAATGACAACATCGTTCGCGACCACTTCCACCCCTTCTATTGGGGCTCCCCAAGCGAGGAAGCCAACGGCTTTATGCAGAACCTGACGTTCGATCCGGCGACCGGTCTGACGAAGGAGCTGAAGCTGACCGCGTTTTCTGGTGGTCAGAACTACACCTACGTCGACGGCCACGCCAAGTTTGGCAAGTGGTCGCAAACGTGGTGGCGAAACCTAGATCGCGGCATCTACGCCGGGAACTACGATCCTCGCAACGAGGGGCGAAACTGATGCGAAGCTTGCTGAGTGTTGGCCTTTTGGTCCTGGCGGGATCGGCGATCGCATGCAAGTACGAGGCACCGGCGTTCCGACTATCGGCCACCGACGGGAAGACTTACACGGAGAAGAGCCTCGTTGGTAAGCCGACGTTCATCTTCTTTCTGAAGAAGAACTGTCCGGCAAATCCGAAAGCCACGCCGGGGATTAATGGCCTTGCAAAAGAGCTCGCCGGAAAAGCGCAAGTTCTCGTGGTGATGGATGGGACGCTGGCCGAGGTCCGGGCGAACGCTACGAAAGTAGGCCTCGCTGTTCCGGTTCTGGCGGACACGAAAGGAGTAGCGATCCGGGGCTTTAAGGCCGAACGCGGGGCGGATTTCACCTTTATCGCGACGAAGACCGGAAAGCCGAGATACCCGGAGATGTGGTCCGGAGTCTCCCGCGCCCATCTAGCGGAAGCGGTGGCCGCCATGCGAAAGCACGGAGCAACCCTGCCGGCGCTGAAACTCGCTTCGATCTCGATGTCGACGATCAGCGGCTGTATGTTCTGATACTGGCTAACTGGGCAACGGCAGACCCTTGGTCTCCGGTGCCCAGATAAGCGCCAGAAGGCCGATGACGTAGATCGCTCCCGCTACGATGACAACCAGGGCAACGTTGCCCTGGTTGCTGGCCATCAGTGCGCCCATGAGAGCCGGGACGGGTGCGCTGACGACGCGGCCGACGTTGTAGGCCAGACCTGAACCGGTTGCCCGTAACCGCGACGGGAACAACTCGGGGAAGTACAAAACGAACCCAGACGATAAACCGATCGAGAAGAAGGTGGCGACTGGAAGCAGCCAAAGTAGCCGGTTCAGGTCGGGAGTCCCGGAGAGCGCCAGGTACGCCGAAAGCGGAGCGCCGATGAAGAAGACGGCAAACGCTGGGCGCCGCCCGATGCGGTCGGCAATCAGCGGAAACAGCAAAACCCCGACCAGGGTTCCGATGTGAATGGTGAACGTGTTTAGGCTAAGGAACTGCTTCGAAGCCTCCGGAGCCAGACCCGCCCCGGCTTGCTTGATTAGGTTTGGCAACCAGAACGGCAAAATACCCGCCCCGGTAACTCCGACAACCCCGAGCAGCACGGCAGAAATCGTCCGTCTCCGCTGATCTGCGGAGGCAAAGAGGTCAGAGAATTTTCCGCTGTCCGGCTTCGGTGCCGCTTCCTCATTCTGCGACTTAAATCGGAAGAAGAAGCATAGCAACGCGGGAATCGCTCCGACAAAAAAGAGGGCCTGCCATTGCCCGGCGGGAACGCTGAGATTCGCAAGCGCCGCAAACCATGGTCCAAAGGCAGCGGCGGATTGCAGGAACCCGCTGGCGCGCGCCCGAAAGTGCGGAGGCACGCTCTCCGCGACCAGCGCGGCCCCGGCGGCCCATTCGCCACCGATCCCGAGCGCGGTAATAAACCTCGCGATCATCACTTGCTCGGGCGTTTGACAGAACCCAGTCAGGCCGGTGAACACGGAGTACATCAAGATCGTGGTGATTAGCACCTGGGTTCGGCCCCACCGGTCAGCCAGGATGCCGAAGATGAGTCCACCGAGCGACCAGCCGACCAGAAAGACCGTCTGAATTTGGCCTTCAAGCGCCGTGCCGACCTCTTTGTAGCGCGCTTCCCCCAGCATTTGGGTCAGCATCGGGATCTTGGCGAAGTTGAACAGCGCGGTGTCCATGATGTCGAACACCCAGCCCAGCCAGGCGAGGAACAGGACGAGGAGGTAGCGCTGCTTCAAGGTCGGATCATTCTAGTCCAACCGCGCAAAGACTAAAGGCGTGACAGCGGGTTCACCGGCCGCCCGTTGATTCTCATCTCGAAGTGGAGGTGCGGGCCGGTGCTAAGGCCAGTTGATCCGACGGCCCCGATGCGTTGCCCTTGGCGCACGGTTTGTCCGGCGCGCACCGCGAGGCTGCTGCAGTGGGCGTACACCGTGGTGAGCCCCCCGCCATGGTCGAGAATGACGCGGTTACCGTAACCACCGCTGTAAGAGGCAGAGATGACGGTGCCATCGGCAACGGCAAAAATGGGGGATCCGCTCCTTGCGCCAAAGTCCGTACCGGCGTGGAGTCGGCTGATGCGCAGGATAGGGTGGAAGCGATTTCCGAATCCGCTAGTCACGGGTGCGTTCACTGGCCGCATAAATCGCCCCTTGAATGGCTTGCGTGCGGTCTTCGGGTTCTTCTGGATCCGGCGGTTATACGCCGCAATTTCGGCGGCGATGCTGCGTTCGTCGGCTTGGAACTGCTGTAAAAGCTTCTTCAGTTCGGCCTGTCGGCTCCGGAGCTGTTTTAGGGCAATGCTCTTTTCTTCACGAACGTCGCTCAGCTCGGCCTCTTTTCGATTCTCGAAGGCGCGCAGCTTTTCGTATTGCCGAACGACGGAGTCTTGCTGTCGTTTTTTGTCGCTCACGTTGCGCGTGAGGGCCTCGTAGCGGTCGAACAGCTCACGATCCTTTTCGGCGATCGTTTGCAACATTCCAGAACGGCTCACGAAGTCGCCCACGGTTTGGGCGCCCGAGACGATGCTGATGTAGCTTCCGTTGGTTTGCATATACATCGCGCGAAGTCGTGAGCGAACTTTCGCCCGCGTCTCCGCGACCAACGCTTCCATTTGCTTCAAGTTTTGGGCGAGCTTGACCTGCTCCTCACGATTCGCGTGCAGATTCGCCCGGGTTTCTTCCACCTGTTCGCCAAGCGACTCCAAGCGAGATTCAAGGGTGCGGAGGTCGGTCGTGACCACGCGCGCCTTTTGTGTCGTCGCCCGAAGCTCCGCCGCAACGCGGCTCTTTTGCGACTTGACCTGGTTCAGCTTTCGGCTCAGCGACTTTGGGTTCTTGGATGAGCTGGCCTTGGTTTGGGCCAAAGCGAATTGGGGCGACACCAGTGTCGCCGCTACCACCAAAGCCGCCAGAATCCGAGTTCTCATGGCTTCATTGGCACCAAAATCGCGATGTAAGAACACACTAGACCGTAGACGGCGCCGACGCTAGAAAGGAGCGCCAGCCCCAACCAGATTGGGAACGGCGGAAGTCCCGCAAAGGCCGTTTGATCAAGCAGCCGACTCTCGATGGCCCGCTGGGCCGCGTACAACATGCCGGTTGCAAGCGCGCCGCCGATCGTGCCGTAAATGAAGCCTTCAATCAGATATGGAACTCGCACGCTAAACCGCGAAGCACCGACGAGCATCATCACCCTCGCCTCCCGGCGGCGGGAGAATACGGCGAGCCGAATCGCGTTGTAGATGAGAATTCCGCTGGTGAGGAGAAGTAGCCCGCCGAGGCCGGTTGCGAGCCAGTTTAAGAACGATCGCGTTTGCTCAAGCAATCGTTGCTCATCTCGAAGGTATTCGACGCCGCGCTCGGGGTCTAGATTTGGCAAGGCGCGCACGCTCGCGGCAACCGAGTCGGCTTTCTTAAGGTCGGAAAGGATGATCTTGAACGCCTCGGGAAGCGGGTTTTCGATGCCATCGGTCACCTCTGGCTTGTACTTCGCCTTTTCCCGTTCCCAAGCTCGATCCTTCGGAATCCAGTTCACAACGGCGACGCCAGGGATTTCGCGAATCGCCTTTGCGGTGGCTTGAACCTGCGGAATCTTGGCTCCATCCACCATGTATGCCCGCATCTCAAACTTGCCGGTGAGGGATTCCGAGAGTTTGTTGAGGTGGAAGTAGGAGTAGCCAACGCCGCCGAACAAAAAGAGTGTGAGCGCAACCGTCGCGATCGCCGCGTAGGTCATCGTGAGATTGCGACGGATGGCCTCGAAGGCTTCGCCAATAATGAAACTAATCCGGTCGAGCAAGCGAATCCTCCACGATCTTTCCGTGATCTAGACGGATGACGCGCCTTCCGTAGCGCTCAACGACCGGCATATCGTGACTCGCGATGAGCACGGTCATTCCCTCGACGTTCAGCTTGACGAGCAAGTCCATGACCTCCGCCGAGTGATCTGGGTCAAGGTTTCCCGTGGGCTCGTCAGCAATGAGCAATGGCGGCTTGTTGATCAGCGCCCGGCCGATAGCAACGCGTTGCTGTTCGCCGCCGGAAAGTTGGTGCGGAAGCGCATCGGCGCGGTGCGCGATCTGAACTTGTTCGAGGATCGAGGGGACTTCTCGCCGGACTTCGCGCTTGGTATGCCCGACCGCGCGCATGGCGTAGGCGACGTTCTCCCACACCCGCTTGTTCGGGAGCAGGGCGAAATCTTGCGGGACGATGCCCATTTGTCGGCGCAGCCGAAAGACGGTGCGATCGTTGTAGTCACCGACTTCTTGCCCGTCAATCCGGACTTCGCCCGAGGTGTGCCGGACTTCGCGGGTCAGAACCTTGATGAGGGTGCTCTTGCCGGCGCCAGTGCGACCGACGATGAAGACGAACTCTCCACGTGCAATTTGCAGAGTTACGCCGTCCAATCCTTGGACTTGACCGGGGTAGCTTACGTGTACGTCCCGGAACTCAACGTACGGCCTGTCCGTCACTAAAGGGTAGGGTACCGAATAATTGTCGAACGGATTGAACATGGAGACGAATCCCTTTCAGCGCACGCGCGATGACCACAGCCGAGAACGCGCGGAAGACTACGTTGAGCTCATCGACCTCCTGATTCGGGAGACCGGTGAGGCGCGCGCAACTGATCTAGCCGGACGTCTCGGAATCAGCCATGTTACGGTTTCAAAAACCGTTCGTCGATTGCAACGCGATGGCCTCGTGACCGCGCTGCCCTATCGATCCATTTTTCTGACCGATGCGGGCCAAACCCTTGCCGATCAGGCAAAGGTCCGGCACGAACTGGTTTTGGCGTTCTTGCTTGCCATCGGAGTGTCTCCGGCGACGGCGGAAGTCGATGCCGAAGGCATCGAGCACCACGTCAGCGCGGAGACTTTGGACCGAATGCAGGCGTTCCTGGGTCGTTAGACTTCGACCACGACGGAGATGACGAGCGGTCGAACGCCGGCTCGCTTGACCAGAATGCGCTTCGTTACATCCGTCGCGTCGGCTTTCACTCGGAACATGTCCTGGGCGTCTTCTCGCTTCAGCTGGTTGATCGCGTCGTGCACCGCTTCTTGAGCGAGGGCAAGCGCTTTCTCGTCGCCGCTGAAGGCGCGAGCCAGAATCATCGGAGGTGCGGCCAGCGTGCCTTTCTTGACATCCATCGGAACGGTTACGATGACGACACCGTCGTTTGCGATGGTGTAACGATCCTTCAACACCGACTCGGTGATTCCGGTGTTGCCAGCGTTGTCGATTAGGACTTCGCCGTGGGTCACTTCATCGCCCAATTGAGCAGTGGTCTCGGTGAATTCGAGCGGAACGCCGGGCTTCATCGTAAAGATGCGGTGCTCTGGAATTCCCATTCCGCGTGCGATGTTGTTGTAGGCGTACTGGTGCCGCGCTTCGCCGTGGACAGGTGCCACATAGAATGGCCGGGTCAGGCTGAGCATCATTTTCAGCTCTTCCTGGTAAGCGTGCCCCGAAACGTGGACCGGTAGGGAGGCTTCGTAAACGACCTTACAGCCTTGATCGAACAAGCGGTTAATCGTTCGCCAAATCGAAGCTTCGTTTCCTGGAATCGGTCGAGCAGAGTAAATCAGGGTGTCGCCAGGGCGAATCTGCATTCGGCCGTATGAGCCCTTACTCATCTGAACCAGCGCGCTCATTGGCTCGCCTTGGCTTCCCGTGGTAAGAATCGCAAGCTGCTCGTCGGGATACAAACTCATTTCCTCGAGCTTGATCTTGGTGCCGCGGGGGATCTTCACGTAGCCAAGTCTTTCGCAGGTCTCGAGGTTCTGCTCCATGCGGCGACCGACGACGGCGACCTTACGTCCGGTCTCTCCGGCGACGTCGAACACTTGCTGCATTCGGTGAATGTTGCTGGCAAAGGTCGTGAGGAGAACGCGACCCTTGGCTTCTTGGAAGACCGCGCGAAGGCCTTCGGTGACGGTGCTTTCGCTGGGGCCCCAGCCGGGCCGATCCACGTTGGTGGAGTCGCTGAAGAGGGCAAGAACGCCTTCGGCGCCGAGCTCCGACAGTCGAGCCATGTTGGTGTGCTTGCCGTCTACCGGGGTGAAGTCGAACTTGAAGTCGCCAGTGAAGAAGACGATGCCGTGGATGGTGCGAACCGCCATTCCGCAGTTTTCGGGAATGGAGTGAGTGATTCGAACGGGCTCGACTTCAATATCGCCCGCTTTGATCACGTCTCCCTGTTTGAAGATGCGAACGTCGATTCGGGACTTATCGAGCTTCTCTTCGAGCTTGGATCGAATAAGGGCGGCCGTGAATTCGGTGCAATAGACCGGAACTTTGACCTTTTCGAGGAGCCAAGTTAGGCTGCCGACGTGGTCTTCGTGGGCATGGGTAAGGAAAACGCCGCGAATCTTTGAGGAGTTTTCGAATAGGTACGTGAAATCGGGGATGACGATGTTGACGCCGAACATCTCTTCATCTGGGAAGCTGAGACCGCAATCGATGACAACGATGTCATCTCCTTGGCGAACGACGGTGCAGTTTTTGCCGATCTCGCCGACTCCACCAAGGGGGATGACTTGAACTAAGGACATTG
>Ga0164295_10000758_pt1 | contig 26868 bp, 27 predicted proteins | sample GEODES006metaG_FD_111798 | JGI IMG/M metagenome (GOLD analysis project Ga0164295, IMG submission 111798) | Oligotrophic lake water microbial communities from Sparkling Lake, Wisconsin, USA - GEODES006 metaG | ecosystem: Environmental > Aquatic > Freshwater > Lake | place: USA: Sparkling Lake... | reverse complement strand
TGCGCTGATTTCAATTTAGATTGTGTAACCAATCGAGAGCTTTGAGTGATACCTGCGACAATGATGCCAATGATTAGGATTACGATTGAGAGTTCAATCAGCGAGAATGCCTTAGATGCTTTTTGATTAGGCTTGTTCATGTTAGAAATTTTAGTTAAAGTAAAGACGCAAGTGAGCTTTCCAAGCGTTATAGATGAGGAAATGTGAGCTGGTTAAAAGATGCTACTTACTGTTCAAGTGCTAATATTATTTATTCTCTTTTTTAAGCAAAAAGCTACGATAGTTGCAAATATTGCTGAAAAAAACGATCCACAAATCACGCCAATTTTTACTTCATCAAGCACGAGGCTATTGGCCAAATTACTTTCTGCAAAAGCGAGCGAGCCAACAAATAAACTCATTGTAAACCCAATACCAGTAAGGATTGCTGCGACGTAAAATTCTGGCCAACTTGTGCCGCGGGGCAGATGTGCAATTTTAAATTTTACCGCAAGAAAACCAAAAAACATTACCCCGATTTGTTTGCCAAAAAATAGTCCAAAAGCAATCCCGAGAATTAGGGGCTGGGTAAAAAGATCGATAGAAAATTTTTTTAATTGAACTCCGGCATTAGCAAATGCGAAGAGTGGCAAAATTAAAAAATTTACGCTTGGAGAAATTTTGTGAGCGAGGTGCGAAAGTGGCGATTTATTTCCAATTTGTAGCGGAATAAATAAAGCTAAAATTATCCCGGATATAGTTGGGTGAATTCCTGATTTTAAAATCATCAACCACAAAAAAAATCCTAAAATTAGGTAGAGATGGGTTTTTTCGGAGTTAAAAAAATTGAGAAGACCAAGTCCGATTAAGGCAATAAAAGCAAGGGTGATGTAAGCGAGGCTTAGGTCGTTTGAGTAAAAAAAGGCAATAATCAAAATTGCCGCTAGGTCATCGAGCACTGCAAGTGCAACTAAAAAAACTTTGAGCGAATTAGAAAATCTTTTGCCAAAAAGAGATATTACTCCGTAAGCGAAGGCAATGTCTGTGGCGGCAGGAATAGAGAAACCGCGCATGTTTTCTGGATGATCAAAATTAAACGAAAAGAAAATCAGAATCGGAAAAATTATTCCACCAAGTGCCGCGATTGCAGGTAGGGCTAATTTACGTTTTGTTGAAAGTTCGCCGATTAAAATTTCTCTCTTTAGTTCTAAGCCAATCAGCAAAAAAAAGATCGTCATCAAAAAATCATTAATCCAACTGAGATAATTCATTTCTTTGTGAAGGCCAATAAATCCAATATTTAGGGGCGCAGGGGATGAAAAAAATATTTTGTAAATCTCGTAGTTTTCAGAATTGGCAATAAGCATTGCCGCAATGGTTGCGACTATTAGAGAAATGCCGATGGCAATTTCTGATTTAAAAAAAGTTGCGATTGGTTTGATGATTGGTTTGATGATTGGCTTGTTTATCGTCTTGAACATCGAGATCTAATAAAATTTATTCAAAAATTTGTCGTAATTTCTGGATAAAATTTCTCCGATTAGCTCGGAAATTTTTTCATTTGTTTTGTCTACTTCTATCATTTCTGCCGCCGAGAATTTTCCTAAAACATGGTCAGAAACTTGTAGCTGATGAATCTCTGATCTTCCTACTCCTAAGCGCAATCTAACATAATTTCTGCCGATTGATTCGTCGATTGATCGCAGTCCGTTATGTCCGGCATTTCCGCCGCCGGTTTTTATTTTTACACGTCCAAGATTAAGATCGATTTCGTCGTGAAAAACTAAAATATTTTTTGGAGGAATTTTATAAAAATTTGCTGCTTCAATAACAGCGCGGCCGGAGAGGTTCATAAAAGTATGCGGTTTTAGCGCGATAATTTTTTCTCCATCAATTTCGCCGCTAAAAATCTCGCTCTTAAATTTCTTCCCTTGGGGCTGAAAATCATGGTCATCAATGATTTGATCGAGCAATAAAAAACCAAAATTATGTCGAGTTTGCTCGTATTCTTTGCCGATATTTCCAAGCCCAACAAGAAGGTGCATAAAGGTCACAAAACGATGTTGCTTAAGCCATCAGCGTCCATGACTTCAAATCCAAATCTTGTGGCTTTATCAAGATAGTGAATCTCTTTGAGATCTAGTATTTCGAGCCTTGAAGGCAAAGCAATAATCGTAGTAATTTTGCCAAATTTTGCTTTGGTTGTTGACATAACTTTTGAAATTGAGTCGCGATATTTTGGATCGTTCAAATAAGTGAAATATCTGTCGAGTTTTTGCTTGAGATCATTTTCAGCTGCTGCTTTGTCGCCAGTTTTCAGTCGCTCAAATTCTGTCAAATAGTGACAGGCTTTAAAATCGATAATGTGGAGTGTGTTATTGCTGATAAAAGCCACTTCGCAAAGTAACATTTTAGCTTTATGCGCATCAAAATTAGCTGGCAAGAAATAATCTTTATTAACCAGGTGACCACTTGCCTTCATTGTTTCGACGAGGCCACTAATAAATTTCTTCGACGAATTTTCACTAATTTTAATCTCTTGTTTTGGAGCGCTTTCATTGGTTATTTTTGGCGTCGCAGTTTTTGCTGCTATTTTTTCTGGAGCAGAAGAATTTTCAGAGAAGTTGGTAACGGTTTTAGAAATTCGTCCGAGAAGATTGCGAGTCGTTTCAATTTCTTGTTTGTAGTTCTCATTTAATTTTTTATAGAGGTCGTTACCAACTCTTATTATTGCATCTTTTGAATCACGCATCACCGCGTCTTGCATCACTTTCCAATCATTCATGCGGCTTTCTAAATCGCGCATTTTTTGCAGAGTTAACTCGATCTGTTTTTCAGCGCTGAGGCGAAGTTTAATTTCATTTTCCTTGTCTTTGCGTAGCTCATCGATCTCAAGTAAAAGATTCTGGATCTTTTGGCTGTCTGTTCTTGTTTCTTCGACAAGCCTTGCGTCAGCAGTGCGCAGAGCCTCAGATTGCTCGTCAGATTTTTTACGCAATGCTTTAATTTCATTGGTTGAATAAAGGCGAAAATGCGAGTAGCGCAGATAGACCAAAATCATCATGACGGCCATTCCGACCTCACTTAGGATGATGTAATACATGTTTTAGCGAATTAGTTAGAGATCCGTATTTCTTGAGCTTAAAGCATCAAATTGTCAATCAATCTGACGCCATCCAAGTAAGCAGCAATAAAAATACGCGCGGGAATTTTGTCGTTAAAATCACTGATTAGACCAAGATTTTTTTCGTCACGAATTTCGAGGTAATCAATTTTTTCAAAACCAATCGCGAGTAATTCTGATTTTTTTTCTACAAGAATTGTCGGATTAATTTTGATCTCCGACAAAATTCTAAATATGTTCGCGGCCTTGATTTTAGATGCCTTGGACAATCTTTGATTGCGTGAAGACATCGCCAATCCGCTTTCTTCACGCAGAGTTGGTTGTGTGAAAATCTTTACGTTAAAATTCAAATCCCTCACCAATTTCTTAATCACCAAAACCTGCTGAAAATCTTTCTCGCCAAAAATTGCGATGTCTGGTTTAATGATGTTGAAGAGTTTGGTAATGATTAAAGCGACCCCGTCAAAATGCCCAGGGCGCGTGGCTCCGCACAGTGAATCGCCTAGAGAATTTAGACTAATTTTACAGGCAAAATCTTGCAAAAAAATTTCCGAATGTTCCGGTGCAAAAATACAAGATGGATCAAGCGCGCGCAATTTTTCCAAATCTTGTTCGAGAGTTTTTGGATATTTCTCGTAATCGATCGGATCGTTGAATTGTGTCTTATTCACAAAAATACTAATAACCGAAATCTCGCCAAGCTCTTTGGCCTTTTTCACCAATGCCAAGTGCCCCTCGTGCAACGCCCCCATTGTTGGCACAAAAGAAACTGTTTTGCCGAATTCGGCTTTACTACGTAAAAATTCTCTTACTTCTTCAATGGTTTTGGCGACGAACATTTGTTTAAAATTTGTATTTTATTCGTTATTGCGAGGAGGGGAAAATATGCGGCAATTCAAAAAAAGATAAACGGGATCGCCGCGTTCCACTCGAAATGACTGCATCAAGGGTCTGCAAGCAAAACTAACTCTCATTTCGCTTCTGAGAACTTTTTTCTTTTTCTATTCTTACTGTGTCCGCAAATGAGGCAGATCTTGATTTTGGCGAGTTGCTCGGTGGAATTCTTTCATTCTGCACCTCCAATCTTTCCGTAAAAAATAATTGCCCGCGCATTGCTTCGGGCAGCTCAGCTCTGTCGGTTAGGAAGACAGGAATTTCTGGATGCTGTTTAGCAAAATATTCCGCGCGTCCCGCCGATTGTTTAACTCGACCTATCCCTTTCGCGTCGGAAACTAGTGCGATTATTTTGGCATTTTTTTCTGCCGGAATCGGCAGAGTAATTCCATTTGCATCCTCTAAAATATCTTCCGCCTTCAGCCCCAAATCTTTTAATCGCGAAGTAAAATAAACGTCAGCCAACAGCTTTGTACAGTTGCCGCAGCGGTAACGATCTCCTCCTTCGTGAGTAAATTTAAAATCTTGATGCGTTGCAAAAGACAGGCCAACAGCAACTTCTTCTTCGTCGCCGCTCGCTGAATCAAATCGCGATTTCAGCCCCGGGTAATAATTATCGATTGAGAAAACAATCGCTTTCACCTTATCCAGCGCCCCGCGATTTGCGAAGTCAGTCATCTGCCTTCCGAGATCTACCCAGTTGTTGTAATCAACGAGCAAAGTTTTTTCTTCGAGATCCAAATGTCGCGGAAGATTGTGCCATTCGCAGCCAATCACGTCAGTGAGCTCGCTAGGAATCGGGTGATTAATCGCAGTTAGTCGCAATGCCGGCGGATCGATTTGTAAGCCAGGAACCGCCGCCGAAATTTTTTGTGCCACCGTTTTTTTTGCGCGAAATTTCTTGATATTTTCTTGCACAAAATCTTGCTCAATTCTTGCCGTACCTTGCGCTACATCGATTGTGATTGTGCCAAAATTAGCGATTGGTGTTGGCTCTTTTGCTTGGAGATGTCCGAATTGATTTCCGCCGACGGAGAAAATTGGAATGTCATAATCCTTTGCAAATTGATTAAATCTTTCGGCGCTTTCTGGGCTAATTTCTTTCCCAGCATGCACGGGATTTCCTACAAGAATCGCCGAAACATTTGTAAGTGCTCCGGCCTGTTTGGCTTCGCCAAGCGCGCTTGTAATCGCATCGTAACCACTCACTCCTTCAATCATTAAAATAGTATTTGGCGAAAATTCTGGTTGCCAATCGGTGTAGAGCGAAGATTCCAAGCCGCCGCTAACCGTGGCGTAAACTGTGCCGCAAATTTTTTCTGGCGCGCTGTTTCGCGCGACTTGGGTGATTTGATTGAACTCACTTATTCCGCCATTTTGCAGAGATTCCGCCGTTTGTCTTAACAGCGTCGCGTCCTGCAAAGTCGTGTGTCCGTAGTGCGAAGGAAAACCGAATTGCGCGAGAGCTAGTTGAATATTTGAGACGTCGCTCATCCCAACAATCGTTGGCAGCGCGCGATCTTTTGGAAAGCCATTTTCTGAGCCGGCAGCGTATTCAAGGGTCTCGCCACTTACGCGATCAAGCTGATGTTCTTTTAAATATTTTTGCGGATTTTTGCCATATTCGACCAAAAGTTTTGCAACCTCCGGACAAGACTCGCCGCCATGCACCGCCCACATCGCGACCAACTCAGGATCTTGCGCAAAGTTAATGATTTGTCGTGCGCGTTGTTCGGCCGTATTAGCGATTTCTGCGCCGACGAATGGGTAAAAATTACTGACGCTGTCGGGTAAAAAATCCGTACTAAATCCGAGTGATTTTAGTTTTTCTGCATCTTGTTCGATTGTTGATCCAGCTACGTCTCCTCTAAGCCCAGGGGTAATTAGAGCGATTTTCATTTTGCACAATTCGCGCATTTCTTCTGCCGGAAATTCGATGAGTTTAGTTTGGTCTGCGCGCAATGTTTTTTGGAATTGGTGCATGCATTCGCTTATTTGCTTGTGGCGCTTCGCAAGTGCGAGCACCTCAGAAGTTTGCGCTTTAGACTCACGCGAGATTGCGTCGAGACCAAGCGCTAAATCGTAGCCGCGATTTTTTTCAAAAAATTCTCGCTCTTCGTCGGAGAGTTCAAAATCAAGCGAAGTCGCGAGGCCAAAATCTGAAAAATAAATTTGTTCGCCGTCGGTTAAAATATTTTCATTGTGCCCGTCGAAGTGAATCATTCCTTTGCTTTCCATGAAGGCGGTAGTTGACCTGATCTCTCTTTCTACCATTTCGACATTGCGCCTTTTTGCATGTCCTCCTGCAACTTCTTCCGAGAATAAATAGTGACTAAGATTCTGCGGAATGCTCTCGAGAAAAACGACGACACTGTGTGAAGAATTTTCGATTGCCTCGAGGCGATTGCGCACTGCTTGTGATCCACCCCAATATTCTTGGCCAGCGTCGAGAAACTCTTTTTGTTCTTCGTTAAGTTCTGGGGCCTTTGTTTTTGGGACGATTCGCTGTCCGTATAGTAGTGGAAAATTTGGACATTCGCCGCTCAAAACCCAATCACTTGTCATTTGATGTGCAGCCACTTCGCGATTGGCGCCAAATCCTGCAGAGCCAATTCCGTATTGGTAGTAAGTCGGTAGGTCAAAAATGTTTTTTGTTGAGCCGGGATGCTCCATTTCAAAATCAGTGAGCGAGATGCGCTTGGCAAAAATTGGCACTCCTTCGATTTCTAGCTTCACCGCCGTTCCACCAATTCCGGAGTGAACTTGCAGAGAATCTTGTAGCATTTTGACGACTTCTTCGTCGCTCATTTCAGCAAGTTTTTCAGAAACTTTTTTGTGATTTGCGCGTCGCTGTTCGAGGGTGAGAGGCATTTTGTAATTTTTTAGATGTTAGTTTGGGTAGAGGAATATGGTTTGAGGCTAGTGAAATTAAGGGTTTGTAGAGATTTTTGCTGCGTAGCGAAAATCTAGGAAAAAATGATTTTTAGCGCGCGTTTGAGCTAAATTCTAAAACTCTCTCTACGCCAGGTAAGTCAAGGCTTAAGCCGGTTAAAGTGAATTCTTGCTGAGTGAAGATTTTTGTGACTTCTTCTTTTTGCCCAAATCCGATTTCAAGAAAAATCTTCCCGTATTTTGTCAAAAAATTTTCTGCTTCTGCAGCAATGCGGCGATAAAAATCTAATCCGTCTGTGCCGCCGTCTAGAGAGGCTTTAGGCTCGTGGATTCTGACTTCTGGCTCAAGCTTTTCAATTTCTGCAGCGGGAATGTAAGGCGGATTTGAAATGATTAGGTCAAATTTTTCTGCGCGACTTACTGCGGAAAATAAATCCGATTCGAGAAGTTTTAAGCGTGGAGAGACCTGGTGTTTTTCGCTGTTTTTCTTGGCAACTTCGAGTGCTTTTTTGGAAATGTCGACTGCGATTCCAGTCGAGTTTGCGTAGGCTTTGAGAAGAGTGACGATCAAGCATCCCGAGCCAACTCCGAGCTCTAAAATTTTTAAATCTTGTGTGGGATTCGGAAATTTTTTTAACACCGACTCAACCAGCGTTTCTGAATCTGGACGAGGATCTAAAACATCTTTGGTTACCAAAAAATCTTCACCAAAAAATTCTCTTTTGCCTATTAGATGCGAGACCGGTTCACGTTTCGCGCGGCGAGTTATAAGATCAAAAAAATTTTTCTGCTGCGTTTCGTTTAGTTGCAACTGCGGATTAAAAACCACCTGTTCTTTTGAAAAAGAAAGGGCGTGAGCTAGAAGGATTAGAGAATCTAATCCAGAGCTCACGCCCTTTGAGACCAAGATTTCCTTGGCCCGCGCTAGCGCCTCAGAAATCTTCATTAGAATTTTCCGAGGATTTCGCGGGTTGAGGTTTCGTTGATTAGAAAGTCGAGATTTTTCTCTCTTCTAACGTCGAATTGTGCGACATCATCTTTACTCGCTGCATTTTTTGCAGAAATTTCTTTTATTACCGCGCTGAAATTTGCGGCGACTCTAACCAAGAAAGCGCGATAAGGATCCTCGACTGGAACTGCTGAAGTTCCCTTGAGTAAGTCATCAACAACTGAGGCTGAGGTGGTTACAGAATCTGCTGGTTTAGCAGTATCAGTTGGTACTGGTTTGGCAATTACTGGGGAATTAGTTTTGTTAGCCATTTGAGTAAAATTAGTCGAAATCTGAGTGATTAGATTAGTGATTTTTTCTACTTTAATGGTAATTCCGCCAGAGGGCAGAGAGTCGTCTGGCAAAGAAGACATTTCGCCGCTAATCATAATTTTATAGAGCGGGTTAGAAAATTCTAAGCTCGTGATTTTTACCGTCTTGCTGTGTTGAGAAGGAGCTTCTTGGATTTGAGTTGGATCCTGAGGAATGTTGGCTTGTTGACCCTCAACTTTGATTGGAGTCAAAACATATTCTAGTTCAAGAGTGAGGTCGCTTTTAACAAGGCTAGTGTCGGAGATTGTTGCTGGAGCAGGAGCATTAGCTAATACTGGATCGGCGACGACCGCTTCCTGTTTTGTTGGAGTTGCAACAACAGCGGGAGCTGTCACTACAGAATTATCTGCAGCAGTAGAGACGGCAGCTGTTGTTGGGGCAGCTGGAGTCGCAGCTTGTACCGGAGCGGTAAGAGTTGCAACTTGTTGTGCAGCCAATGCATCAGGCACAACTTGCTCAGCAGTGGCTGCAGGAGCTGGATTGTTGCTAAGGGAAATTTCACCGGTTTTAATTCCGTCAACAACCTTCTTTTCCAAAATATTTTTGTAGAGACTAATGACATCAAAACCTTCGATTTCCTTAATATTGATACTGACCAAATTAGTGATTTTGTCCATTTCTACACTGTTCTTAACAGATACCATGCTGTTGGTAGAAGAGTAGATCACGCTTTTATCCGCACCCAAGATCCTGTAGCCAGAATCTTGGTAGTGAAATTTGGCAATGTTGCCGTCGAGCATTGAGATGCTGATCTCAGGATCTTTGGCGAATTCAACAGAGGAAATATTTCCGTCTGGATCTTGCACAGAAACAGTTTCTATCAAAGTGATTTTGTAGTCAGAGGCAAGAATTCCTGCAGTTGCTTCGAGATGTGGAACGAGCACTTGGTTCTTGTCTAAGGCTGCGTTCGGAATTGTGAATTTCAGATTTTTAATCGTGATTTTTTGTGCCAAGGGGAAGCCAGAAACCACAACTTCTCCGGCAGAAACATAAGAACTGTTATTGCTTACGAATTCTTTAATTTGCTTTTCAACTTGTCCGACTTTGAAGAACCAGAATACGCTGTAAACCAATGCGGCTACAACTAAGAGAATTGCTAATTTAATTACGATGTTTCTGCCCATAAAATTGGTTTGTTTAATTAAATTGAAACGTTCCTGGTCTCGCTAGGAACGGTAAGGGTTAGGCCATCAAGCTCTTTGGTGAGAATGATCTGGCAGCCAAGTCTTGAAGTTGGGGTTAATCCGAATGCTAGATCGAGCATGTCTTCCTCATCTTCGGTGGGATCTGTAAGTGAATCGTAGAATGTTTTGTCGACGATTACGTGGCAGGTAGAGCAAGCAAGAGAGCCTTCGCAAGCTCCTTCTAGATCGATGTTGTTATCTCGTGCCGCCTGCAATACGCTGGTACCAACGGGCACTTGAAATTCTTTTCTTTCTCCTTTTTCAAGGAAGATGACTTTAACTGTTTCAGACATTGATTTTACTAAGTAATAGAGGGGATTGTGCTTTTTAAAAATGCGCGTTTTAAAAGAAAAGTAAGTTTACGAATTTTATTCAAAATGAGCAAAATAGTTTTGTACCAACCAGACATTGCCGGCAATGTCGGCGCAATAATTCGCACCTGCGTTTGTTTTGACGTAGAACTGCACATCATTGAGCCGTGCGGTTTTCCGCTAGATATGTCGAGAGTAAAAAGAGCGGCGATGGATTATATCAATCACGCAAAAATTTTTCGTCACGCGTCATTTGAAGATTTTTTTCGTAGCGAAATTTTGGAAAAAAATCAGCGTTTAATTTTGGCAACAACTAAAGGCAACAAGAGCTATAGCGAGTTTAAATTTCGCGAGAGTGACGTAATCATGTTTGGTAAAGAAAGCTCTGGAGTGCCAGAAAACGTGGCGGCATCAGCTCATCACAAAATTTTTATTCCGATGAAAAATCAAATGCGCTCGCTAAATATTGCTATTTCTTGCGGAATTATTTTGGCGCATTCGGTTTTAATTTGAGTGCGAGACAAACTATTCCAATCATAAGCTTCAGTGGTGATTAAGAAAAAGTTATGCGGAAGATTATTTTTGTGAGTTCGATTTAAGAATTGGTCTAACCCCAAGTAGCGGTGCGATGTTTTTAATCACTCTTCCCGCAACTGGTGCGGCAACCATCCCGCCAGTATTAAAAATATAATTTGGGCGATCGAAAACTACATAGACCAAATATTGCGGCTTAGAAGTTGGGAAGGTGGCGATGAATGAAGCGGTGGTAAGTTTCGTATTGTAGCTGCCGGATTCGGCGCGCTCTGCTGTTCCGGTTTTTCCGCCAACTTCGTAGCCTTCGACATTAGCATTTTTTCCGGTTCCGTTCTCAACTACGTTGCGCATCATCGCTCGCATTGTTTGCGAAGTTGATTCTTTGATTACGCGCTCTCCGCTTGGCTGTTCTTTGAGTTTTACAAAAGATGGTTTGTACAAAATTCCGCCATTTACGATTGCAGCGGTGGCCATCGCTAAATGTAGTGGCGTGATTGCAATGCCATGGCCGTAAGCGATTGTATAGAGACTGATTTCACTCCAGATGCGTGGATAAATTGGTTTGCCAAGGCCGGGAAAATCAGCTTCTAATCTTTTCAGCAATCCGAGTTTTTCTAAGAATTTTTTCTGACTTTCGGCGCCAATTTTGTCGGCAATTTTTACTGTGCCGATATTTGAAGAGTAGGCGAAAATTTCTTCGACGGTCATTAGATCTTTGATTGCATGGTAATCACTAATCGTGAAGCGCCCATATTTGACTGGATCTCGCACATTAAAAACATCCGTTGGCTTCGCGACCCCATCTTCAAAGGCGAGAGTGTTGGTGAGAACTTTCATCACCGAACCAAGCTCATAGAGACCGTTGGCGATGCGATTAAAATATTCATCAGCACTGGCCTTGTTTGAAGAGTTTGCATCGAAATCTGGGATCGAAGACAAGGCTAAAATTTCGCCGTTATTCACATTTATAACCACGCCAGATGCGGCTTTAGCTCGAAACTCCTCCATCGCGATTAGTAGCTCGTCGTGCAAAATATCTTGCACCCGCACATCCATTGCGAGTTGTAAATCTTCGTTACGAGAGAGACTGCGATTGTGCTGCATTTCCATTCCAGCAAGACCTTTTCGGTCGCGATCAACATAGCCAACGTAATGGCTGGCGATTGATTTTTGTGGATAAATTCGAATGCGATCTTCTTCAAAAATCAGCCCAGCCATTTTTAAATTTTCTGTGGCTTCAACTTGTGATGGAGCGAGATTTCGTCTAATTAGAATCCATTGCTTGCTGCTTTTATTTTCTGAGATTTTTCTGAGGATTTCAGCGTAAGAAAGATCGGGAAATATTCCAGCAAGACCGCGAGCGAGAGCTTGAGGGTCTTTGATTAAAACCGAACTAAGATAGAGTGATTTTGTTTTTAAATCGGTAGCGAGGAGAGTGTCGTTGCGGTCAAAAATATTGGCGCGTTTACCGAGTTTATCCTGGTCGTAAATATTGCTAACCGTTCCTTTATCGCCGGTGGTAACGATGAAAATCATGCGCAGAGCAATCAGCACGAAAACAGCGAGGATAAGAAAATAGATGATGGCGAGGCGAGATTTATTCATGGCCACCTTAGTTTAGTAGAATTAAACCGCGTTCGCTCCCGAGATGATGTCGATCAGTTCTTTTGTAATATTAGCCTGACGAGTACGGTTATAAACCAAGGTCAAATTCTTAATCATTTTGCCAGCATTATTAGTTGCCGCTTCCATCGCGGCCATTCTTGCGCCTTGTTCAGATGCGCTATTTTCGAGCAAAACATTGTAGATTTGCATGGCAAGATTTCTTGGGAGAAGCTCGGATAAAATTTCTTCTTCGCCCGGCTCATAAAGCATTGGGGCTTCGAAGCCAATTTTTCCTTCTTTTGGCAAAATTGGCGCTGGGATTATTTGCTTAGAAACTTGCTCTTGAGCGATTGCTGATTTGAATTTGCTATAAATCACTTCGCAAACATCGAATTGATCTTGATCAAAAAGTTTAATAATTTTTCCGGCTAAATCTTGTGCTATTTGGTAGGTGATTATGTTTTTGAAAATCCCTCCAACGTGATCAACTATTTGTTTGCCATAAGGTGCTTTGAGTTGTTCGTAAGCCTTGCGACCGATACAGAAAACTTTTACCTCGTGACCTTTTGAGACCAAGGATCCGATGCGACTTTTGGCAAATCTAACTGTGGACCCGTTCAAGCCGCCGCAGAGACCGCGGTCAGATGAAATCACTAAAATCAAATGAGTTTTTTGTCTGCCCTTGCCAGTGAGTAGGGGAAATTTTTCGTTCAAATTTCCACGCACAGAAATGTTTGAAGCTAGATTCGCAATTATTTCCGAAATTTTTTCAGCAAATGGACGAGAAGCCTCAACCGCATGCTTCGCTTTTTTGAGGCGCGAAGCCGCAACCATTTTCATTGCCTTAGTCAGCTTCTGAGTTGATTTGACTGATTTAATTCTGGTTTTGAGAGTTTTTAGATTTGCCATCTGTCGACTATTTTAGGCTAGCGGTAAGACCAGCGTGGTCGAGATGAGAAGATGGAGCATGATTTAAAAACACAGTCAAAAATTCTTCGATTAAATTTTTAAGTTTTGTTTCGGTCTCATCAGTGATTTTTTGCTCTTTCTTGATTGAGCTCAAAATTTCTGGATGCGAAGCGTGAAGTTTGCGTAAAAATTCTTTTTCGAATCTTGTTACATCTTTCACGGGAACTTGGTCTAGATAGCCTCTCACACCAACGTAAATCGAAGCAACTTGCTCTTCGAAGCCAATTGGAGAATATTGATTTTGCTTCAAAAGCTCAGTTAATTTGCGGCCTTTATCGAGCAATTTTTGTGTTGATGCGTCGAGGTCAGAGCCGAATTGTGAAAAAGCTTCAAGCTCACGGAATTGTGCTAAATCTAGTTTGATAGTTCCAGCAACTTGTTTCATTGCTTTAGTTTGAGCAGCAGAACCGACGCGAGATACCGAGAGACCAACGTTCACAGCGGGCTTAATACCTTTGTAGAAGAGTTCAGTTTCTAAGAAGATTTGTCCGTCAGTAATCGAGATTACGTTGGTTGGAATATAAGAAGAAACGTCGCCGGCCTGAGTTTCGATAATTGGAAGCGCAGTCAAAGACCCGCCACCCATCGCATCCGACATTTTAGCGGCGCGCTCAAGCAAGCGAGAGTGAACATAGAAAACGTCGCCAGGATAAGCCTCGCGTCCTGGTGGGCGACGAAGTAGAAGTGACATCTCGCGGTAAGCTACGGCATGTTTAGAAAGATCGTCATAAGCAATTACGGCATGCATTCCGTTGTCGCGGAAAAATTCGCCAACTGTGCAGCCGGTGTAAGGTGCGAAGAATTGCAGTGCGGCAGATTCAGAAGCGGTAGCGGCAACAACGACGCTATATTTCATCGCGCCAGCATCTTCGAGAGTTTTAACAATTTGTGCCACGGTGGAACGCTTTTGTCCAATGGCAACATAGATACAGTAAAGCTTTTGCTTCTCGTTATTTTCTTCGTGGGCTTTGGCTTGGTTGATGAAGGTGTCGAGAACGATTGCAGTCTTGCCAGTTTGGCGATCGCCAATAATTAATTCGCGCTGACCACGACCGATTGGAATCAAGCTGTCGATTGCTTTGATACCAGTTTGCATTGGCTCACTAACTGACTGACGAGCAACGATTCCAGGAGCCTTAACTTCTACGCGACGATAAGTGACGTCAAGCAACAGACCTTTGCCATCGATTGGATTTCCAAGGGCGTCAATAACGCGTCCAAGCAAGCCTTTGCCAACTGGAACCTCAACAATCTTGCCAGTTCTTTTAACGCTCGAACCTTCTTTAATTGTTTGAGCGTCGCCAAAAATAACGATACCGACATTATCAGTTTCAAGGTTGAGCGCCATGCCTTTAACCCCAGATTCGAACTCAACGAGCTCCCCAGCTTGCACGTTGTCGAGGCCGTAAACTTTTGCGATTCCGTCGCCGACTTTAATTACTTCGCCAACTTCTTTGAGTTCGGCAGCGCTGTGAAAATTTTCGACAGTGCGTTGTAAAATATTGGAAAATTCTTCGACTTTGAATTCCATGTTAGCTGTTGGTTGTTGTTGAGTTAGTTTGGTTTAGTTGATTGCGGCGAGGCACTCTTTTTTTAGTTTTTCGAGCTGGTTTTTGAGGCTGGCGTCGATTACTTCAGAGCCGACCTTTATTTGAAATCCACCAAGAATTTGCTCCTTAATAGTTTCTCTAATGGCGATTCTTTTCCCTGGGTATTTCTTTTCAATTACAGCTTTAAGGCGATCGATTTGAGCCTTTTGAGTCTTAACTGCGCTGATTACCTCAACTTCAAGAATATTTTGATACTGCTTGAATAAGCGCGAAAATTCTTCGTAGATTTCTGGAAATAAATTGAGGCGACGATTACGTACGATTGAAGCGAAGAAATTTGAAGAGAGCGAGCTTAGGCCAAATTTTTGAGTCACGTCAGAGATAATCTGAGCAAGATCATTTTTGGCAATTACCGGATTTTTAAGTTCGTGAGCGAAACTCGTACTAAAGTTTTGTTTAAAAACACCAAGCTCGTTAGAGGTTTTCTCAAGTGAATTATTTTTTCTTGCGGCAAGAAACAGCGCTTTGGCGTAGTTCTTGGCGACGACGGAAACTCTTGGCATTAGTTATTTAGAAAAAATCTTAGAGGGGTGGAGAAATCAAGGGCGCGCAACGTAAGTTTAAGAAAATAAAATGCAAACCCAGGAGCGACTCTTGGCATGACTAGTGCGCATTAACCGGATCAATATTGTCGTAATAATCCGTGGTCGAAACTGAATCAGAAATTTTTCGTTCTTTTTCGCAAGCGATGTGAAAGAGCGCGTCGCCTTTATTAACGAGAGGAAGAAGAGACATGCCAATCACAATTCCAGTTTCGTGCGCTCTTACTAAGGTTTTGTGATCGCCAAGCGGATTGGCGATTTCACTAATCACGTCGCCTTTTTTTACTGTGTTACCGAGTTTTATTCTCGGCATGTTGAGGCCACTATGAGGCGCTCTTAACCAAGAGCTGGAGCGAGTAATAAGAGTTTTTTTACGAGTGATTTTTTGCGGAGACCTAATCATGCCGATCACTTTCATCACCCGCAAAATTCCTTCGACTCCGATCTTGGTATTATTTTCGTCGAAGCGCAGCGCCTCTCCAGCTTCAAATAAAATCATCGGAATTTCGGACTGTACCACTGCCGCTCGCAGTGAGCCGTCACGTAAATCTGAATTGACAATTACTGGCGCGCCGAACGCTTGGGCAAGTTCAAAAGTTTTTTTATTAGAGATGTCAGCGCGAATTTGTGGAAAGTTGCAGCGATGAAAAGCGCCGGTGTGAAGATCAATTCCGAAATCAGATTTCAAAACAATCTCGCGCATAAATTTGTAAGCGAGCTGCGAAGCAAGTGAGCCATTTTTAAGCCCAGGAAAGCAGCGATTAAGATCGCGACGATCTGGCAAATAACGCGAGCGATCATTAAAGCCAAAAATATTTACAATCGGAATGACGATCAACATTCCGCAAATATTTTTTAATGCTCTGTGCGCAAGTAAGCGTCGTGTGATTTCGATCCCGTTAATTTCATCGCCGTGAATTGTCGAAGAAACAAAAAGTGTCGGCCCATCTTTTTTGCCACGAATAACTTCGACCGGCATTTTGACATCGGTAAAATCGTAAATACTTCCCATGTCGATATTGATGCGTAGACGTTCGCCGCGCTTGATCTCAACGTTGTCGATGGTGAAGTTATTGGCCATTTTTACCTAAAAAAGCGTAGGAAAGAATTTTATAGCAAAGCTTCGCCGACAAAAAGTCGCATGAGTGTAAAGCCTTGACTGGCGCTAGTTCAACAACATCTGCGCCAACGAAGTTAGAAATTTTTGCGGCTTCGCGAATGATGTCGAGAGCGTCTTCCCACATTATTCCGCCTGGTTCAGGAGTTCCAGTTGCTTGCATTAAACTTGAATCAAATCCGTCCAAATCGAAGGTTACAAAAACCGGACGATCTTTTAGCGGAGCCACGATCTTCTTGGCATCCCAACTTCTGCGATCCTTGCCAAAATGCATGTGAATGCGATGGCGATTTGCTTCTAAGTAAGGAATTTCGCTCGCAGAAATATTGCGGATGCCGCAAGAAACTAAGGTTGAAATTGGATGGTCCATAACTCGACGAAGAGCCGCAGCGTGGGAATAATGTTCGCCGTCAAAACCATCGCGCAAGTCGGCGTGAGCATCAAAATGTAAAATCGCTAGATCTGGGTAGCGTTTAACAAAAGGACGAATTGAGCCGGCAGTGATTGAATGTTCGCCGCCAAGGATCAGCGGAAATTTTCCAGCCGCTAAAATTTCTTCAGTAATTTTTTCGAGTTGATCCAAAGATTTTGGAACTGAGGCGTAATCAATCTCTGGCTCTTTCATTGTTACCACGCCGTATTTGCGAAATGGCTCGCACCAAAATTCTTCGTCAAAAAGCTCAACTTGTTGCGAGGCTTTAATAATTGCCTTCGGTCCTTTTTTTGTTCCGCCGCCGTAGCTTACGGATTTTTCTAAACCGAAAGGAACGACTACAACTTTTGCATCACTTGGCGATTTTAAGTATTTTTCTTCGACTCCTAAGAAGCCTGATTTTTGTGAAACGAGGTTTTTCATTTTAAAATATTTACGTGAGCCATTTTTCTTCCTGCGGCAACTTTCTCTTTGCCGTAGAGATGAATTTTAGCGCGAGGATTTTGATAAAATTTTACGATATTATTCACATCATCGCCGATTAAATTTTTCATGTAACCGCTTGAGTGAAATGCTGTCGAGCCAAGCGGCAAGCCAGTAATCGCGCGAATAATCTGCTCGAATTGTGAAGTTATGTTGGCATCCATTGAAAAATGTCCGGAGTTGTGCGGTCTAGGCGCCAACTCATTTACAATAATTTCTTCGCCAATCACAAACATTTCTACCGCTAGAATTCCGATTAAATCTAATTCCTCAGCAATTTTTTTAGAGATTGCTTGCGCCTTTAATATTAAGCCCTCAGAGATTTTTGCTGGGTAGTGACTTTCATCAAGAATGCCGTTTTTATGAATGTTGGTGAGCGGCTCATAAGTTTTAATTTCGCCGGTTTTGCCGCGCGCAACTAAAACAGAAATTTCTGAATCAAACGGGCAAAATTTTTCAAGTATCAATTCTTGCGATCCAGTTTGAGGTAATGACTGGGAAGCTTCCAAGACATGCTGTCCTTTGCCATCGTAACCCATTGTGGCAGTTTTTAAAATTCCTTTTTTGAATTTTTTTAGATTTTCAGAAAAATTTTCTGTTGCGAATTCAGCTGTTTTAACACCGATCGAATTAAGAAAATTTTTTTCCAAAATTCGGTTCTGAGTAATTTTTAAAACTTGTGGTTTTGGACAAAGCTCAACTTGTGAGGCTAGGTATTCAGAGGTTTCGAAAGGAATATTTTCAAATTCAAATGTAGCAATATCGACGCTTTTGGCAAATTTTTTCAGCGCATTTTTGTCGGAATAATCTGCAACAATTGTTTGGTTAGTTACAAAACTTGCTGGCGAATTTTCTTGGTCGGTAAAAATAACAGTTCGAAATCCAAGTTGGTGCGCAGCGAAGCAGATCATGCGCCCGAGCTGGCCACCGCCAATGATTCCAATTGTGTGAATTTTTTTCATTCGTAAAAATGTGAGGGAAAGATTTTCAGAAATTCTACTTCGCCCCTTACCCAAAAGTGAATTAATTTGTGAGCGCTCAAGAAGTAGAGCAAATTTTATCACGCGAAAGTAACTAACTAAACTAAGAGAAAAATAAAATGATTAAGATCAGAAAATCCAATGAGCGCGGCTTTGCAAATCACGGCTGGCTCAAATCTTTTCATACATTTTCTTTCGCTGATTACTACGATTTGAATCACATGCATTTCGGAAATTTGCGTGTGATCAACGAGGATTTTATTAGCGCTGGAGCCGGATTTGGTAAGCATCCGCACAATAACATGGAAATTATTACCTACATAATCTCCGGTTCACTTGCACACAAAGATTCAATTGGAACCGCCTCAACAATTTTGCCTGGCGAAGTGCAGATCATGAGTGCCGGAACTGGTGTTTTTCATTCAGAATTTAATAACGAAAAAAGTCGCGAAACCCATTTGCTGCAAATTTGGATTTTGCCCAAAGTAAAAGAAATCGCGCCGCGCTATGATCAGAAGTCTTTCAGCGGGGAATTTACTCTTGTTGTATCTGGTTCGGGACGTGATGGATCGCTTCAAATAAATCAAGATGCAGAGATTTTTGTCGGTAAATTTTCTGCTCAAAAAACTTTTGATTTCGTAGTAAAAAAAGATCGAAAGATTTGGATTCAAATCGTTTTCGGAAAAATTTCTGTTAATGGCGAGATCTTCGAGAGCGGCGATGCGGCGGCGATAGAAAATGAATCAGAACTCAAAATAACAGCAGAAGAAAATTCTGAGTTTTTGTTGCTTGATCTCTAGGGTCTTCATTCGTGAATAGGTGAGGATCAAGGATTGGCAAACTCAGAGCAAGAATTGCCATTTCTGAATTGCCACCTGTGCGATAATAAAGCGAAGCAATAAGTATCTTATTCTAATCCTTAAAATCTTTTTATGCGCCGGTGGCAATAAGGCGATTTGCCATTTCTGGTGTAGTAGTTTTGGTGGTAAAGTTCTGCGGTCCAAAACTGCGTTGCGGGGAACAATTTGGTGGCGATCTTCATTCCTTTTTCTTCAAGAATTTTGATTAATTCTTCAGCGATTATTTTTTGATTTTCGTTCGTGTAAAAAATTGCCGAAAGATATTGTGGGCCGAGATCAGGGCCTTGTCCATTTTCTTGCTCGGGATCGTGAATTTCAAAAAATAATTTTGCTAAATTCTCGAAATTATTTTCACGACGATCAAAAATTACTTCGACGGCTTCGAGATGCCCAGACTGTTTGCTACAAACTTCTTCATAAGTTGGATTTTTGATGTGACCACCAATGTAACCAGAGAGAGCTGATTTAACGCCTTCGGCCTGTTTAAAAAAATACTCCACTCCCCAAAAACAGCCGGCGGCAAAAAAAGATTTTTCAAAATTTTCATCGAATTTTTCTGCGACGAAATCGAGCGAAATTGAATTAACACAATGGCGCGTGTTCTTGGTAGTAAAGCCTTCGCCGTGAAAAACGTGACCCAAATGTCCGTCGCATTTTTTACAGATAATTTCTACTCTGCGACCGTCGGCATCGGTAATTTTTTTTACCGAATCAGAAATTTCATCGTCAAAGCTCGGCCAGCCGCAGCCAGAGTCGAATTGATCGATGCTTGAAAAAAGTTCAGTTCCGCATTGTTTACACAAATATTTTCCGCGACGATTATTTTCGTAGAATTCCCCGCTAAAGGGTGATTCGGTTCCTTTGTACAGAATTACACGTTTTTCTGCTTCAGTAAGTTTTTTCATAAATGCCTCAAAAATTTCAGACGCTCAAGAAAGCGAAACGACTTAAGAAGTCTTCAAGAAAATGGTTGTTGCGCCAAATAAATGATCCATTTGTTGAGCGCGCAAGGATGGAGGGGTGGCGTTCGCGCGCGGCTTTCAAAATCATTGAAGTCGATCAAAAATTTAAGATTTTTAAAAAAAGAAAAATCGTTGTCGATCTTGGTGCGGCACCGGGCGGCTGGTCGCAATATGCAGTTACAAAAGTTGGCGAAGGAAATGTTGTTGCGCTAGATTTATTGCCAATCGATCCCTTGCCAGGAGTAAAGTTTTTTGTTGGTGATTTCATGGAATTAGATGCTGCAGAAAAAATTATTTCTTTGCTCAAAACTATTCCTTACAACAGAGGCGGAAGATGCGATGCGGTTATTAGCGACATGGCCGCAAACACCACAGGAGATCATCAAATGGATCACATGCGAATCGTCGATTTGCTCGAAGAATCACTAAACTTCGCTGAGAAAATTTTGAATGATGGCGGATGTTTTGTCGGGAAAATTTTCCAAGGAGGAGATTCGGGCGAGATCTTGCTAAAACTTAAAAAGAGCTTCTCGACGGTAAAATATTTTAAGCCAGATTCGTCACGCAAAGATTCGTCGGAAACTTATTTGGTGGCACTGGGTTTTAAGAAAGGCGATAAGAGCGAAGGTTAGTTGAATTAATGTGTAATTTAACGTGTTTATTCAGATTTTTTCTGTGCGGAATTGGCAGCAATCAACTTATTACGAAAATTATTTTCTTCGCCGGGTTTGTAGATTTTGTAAATGCATTTTTCGCTAAAAAATTCTGGGTTCAGGGTATTTTTTTTCTAAAATTGTGCAGCTACCCAGGGCTAGTAAAAGTAAGGTTCTAAGCAACATTGCCGCCCGAAATAATTACTAAAATTTTTTGATTTTTTTCTTGAGGATTGTTTACCAAAAATTGCTTTGCGCCAGCAATCGCAAGGGCGGAAGTTGGTTCGATTTTTTGCTGCAAACTTTCTGATAATTTTTTCTGCCAGAAAATTATTTCCTCTTCGGAGATTTCCAGAATTCCCGCGATTTGCTTGAGATATTGAAAACAAATCTCGGAAGTGGCTAGGGTTCTGGCGCCGTCAGCGATTGTATTTGGAGTATCTTCAAATCCGACAATTTTTCTTTCGCGTACTGATCGCGCTACATCGTTGGCGCTCAAGGGTTCGCAGGCAAATATTTTTGCTTTTGGTGACAGATTCTGCGCTGCTAAAAAACATCCAGAAATTAATCCACCACCACCGCAAGGAGCAAAAATTGCATCGACCTCACCAATCTCTGCAAGCGCCTCAAGGGCACATGTGCCTTGGCCAGAGATCACATTTGCATCGCCAGAAGTATGAATAAAAACATAGCCATCCTTTTGTTTTTCTAATGCTTGCGCATTTACGTCAGATCTTTTTTCAAGCAAAATAACTTCCGCTCCTAAATTTTTTACTGCGGCAATTTTTAGTGGCGGGGCCTTGTTAATCATGTAGATTAAAGCTTTGATGCCGAATTTTTTGCAGGCGTGAGCGATTCCTTGTCCGTGATTTCCAGAGCTTTGTGCGACAATTTTTTCAGGAAATTTTCCATGTTTTTCTTTGTAACTCAGGATCGCATTAAATGCACCGCGCGCTTTGAATGAGTTGGTTTCTTGTTGATTTTCCATCTTGAAAAAAATCTGCGCGCCAAGCTCCTCGTTTAATTTCTGATCAGAAATTACCGGGGTATTTTTGATGTGATTCTTAATGCGATTTGCAGCAAGCAGAATTTCATTCATATTTTGCAAAAAGCTGAGAGATGTCTTTGAAGGCTTTAAACTCTAGGGCGTTGCCACTTGGATCTAAAAAAAACATTGTCGCCTGTTCTCCGGTTTTTCCTTTGAAGCGGATATAGGGCTCGATCACAAATTTGATTTTTGCCACCCGTAATCTGTCAGAAAAATCATGCCATTTCTGCCATTCAAGAACTACGCCGAAATGCGGAACGGGAACGCCGTGACCATCAACTTGATTAACGATCACTTCATTTTTTTCGTGGCGCAAGTGAGTAACAAATTGATGCCCAAAAAAATTCCAATCTATCCAATGCTCATTCGAGCGCCCCTCTTCGAGACCAAGAATCTCGCCGTAGAATTGACGTGTTGCACTTAAGTCGTTTACCGGAATTGCAAGGTGGAATGGCTGGAGGTGAAATGGCTGGAGAGACATTTATTGGAGAGGTATTTATTTAATTTCGAAAATTGCATCAACTTCAACAGCAACGCCGAAAGGAAGTGAGCCTGATCCAACCGCGGCACGGGCGTGTTTGCCGGCATCACCGAGAGCCTCAACCATTAGGTCGGAAGCGCCGTTGGCAACTGCTGGGTGATCTTTAAAATTGGCGTCGCCATTAACAAAAATTCCGAGTTTAATGCAACGAACTGTGCGTTCTAAATCTCCGTCACAAGCAACTTTGAGTTGAGCGAGGATGTTTATGGCGCAAAGGCGGGCGGCTTTTTTGGCATCGTCAGCAGAAATTTCTGAACCGACTTTCCCGATGAATTGTAACTTGCCAGCTTCGATTGGAAGTTGCCCAGAAACGAAAACCACATTGCCAGATTTTACGAATCCGACGTAATTAGCGACTGGTGCAGCTGGAGTTGGGAGAGTGATTCCGAGCGAAGTTAGTTTTGATTCGATGTTCGACATTTTAGTTAAATTTAAAGTTAGAGCCAAGTCCGTTATTCCCGACGCTTTTGCGTCAAGAATGACGACACTTTCGCGTCAAGAATGAAGAAGTTTTTGCGTCAAGAATGACGACGTTTTTAGTTTTTATTTTCCAACGATTCCGAGTTTTTTAAAGAGGTTCTGATCCCTTTCCATTTCAGGGTTTGACGTAGTTAAAAGTTTTTCGCCGTAGAAAATTGAGTTAGCTCCTGCCAAGAAACACAAGGCTTGAGTTTGTTCGTTCATATTCTCACGACCGGCCGAAAGGCGCACCACCGACTTTGGCATCATGATTCGAGCGACGGCGATGGTGCGAATAAATTCAAACTGATCGAGTTCTTGTTCTTGTATTTCGGCGAGCGGAGTGCCGGCTACGCGCACAAGCATGTTGATTGGAACTGATTGTGGATGCTGTGGTAAATTTGCTAAAACAATCAACATTTTGGCGCGATCTTCGCGGGTTTCGCCCATTCCAACAATACCGCCAGAGCAAACATTTAGGCCGGCTTCGCGTACGTTTTTTAAGGTGTTTAGGCGATCTTCAAATTTTCTTGTCGTAATAATTTCTGAATAAAATTCTGGCGAAGTGTCGATGTTGTGATTATAGTAATCGAGACCCGCTTCCTTGAGCTTCCTGCTTTGCGAGTCGGTTAACATGCCGAGAGTCATGCAAGTTTCGAGGCCGGTTTTTTTCACCTCGTCAACGATGTGGCAGATTTTTTCGACGTCGCGGTCGTGTAAATTTCTCCAAGCTGCGCCCATGCAAAATCTTGACGCTCCCCCTTCTTTTGCGGCTTTCGCGGCTTCTAGAATTTTATCGATCGCCATTAAAGATTCTTTTTCGAGCCCGGTAGTGTAGTGCGCAGATTGTGGACAATACTTACAATTTTCTGGGCAAGAGCCAGTTTTGATACTTAGTAGCGTGCTGATTTGTACTGCGTTTGGATTGTGAAACTGGCGATTAATTTCTGCCGCTTTGAACATTAAATCGTTGAAAGGCAGGGCGAAAAGTTTCGAAACTTCCTCGACAGAAAAATCGTGGCGAGTGCCTGAATCGTAAGATGAAACTGGTATTTCAGGATTTGGCTTGTGAGGTTCTTTCATTCTTTAATCAGTTAAAAATCCGCTTTCTTTTAGGATCGATTTTGCGTCGCTACCCTTTAAAAATTTTAAAAATTCGCGCGCCACTTCCATGTTATCGCCGGCGATTACTAGAGATTGGTAGAAAATATCTTCACCGCTACTTTTAGCGAGAATTTGTAAGTTTGGTTCGTTTTTAACTTGGCTTGCAAGCAAGAGGGCGTAGTTCTGACTATCGCTTTTGACATTCGTCAGTAGCGTTGTTTTGTCTTCGGTTAATTTACCAAAAAGGTTTATGTCAATTAGTCCAAGAGGTGAAAGAAAATTTCTTGCGAAGAAGCCTGAGCTCATTCCTTCATTGTCAATAATCAGAGTTGCTTTGGCTCGATCCAAAGCTTTTAAAACATTTTCGAGCGAAGAGCTTGAAGGTTGGCCAATGTTTGTTTTTGTGGTGACCAGTACGAGTTTGTCGCGAGCGATGAAGCCGATGTTGTAGACATCAACAAGGCCTTTTTGACGAAGGGCCTCTATCCATTGTGGATGAGCGGAAATGAAGATGTCAGCCGGCTCTCCAGAATCGATTTCGGCGATTAAATCAGCTGATGAATTGAAGTTAACCGAAACATTTGTGCGCGATTTTTGTGAATAAATTCGTGCGATTTTTGTGAGGGCCAAAGCAAGATTTGGCTCGGCAAAAACCGTGAGATTTCTGCCGCCATTGGTAGCGTAAGAATTTTGTGAGCTAAGAAAAATTAGCGAAATGATCAGAAAAAAAATTCTGCGCATTTTACACCGCTAGCATTTCTTGTCGGTCGGAATCGATTTCGTTAAAAACGCCTTCCCAAGTTCCGATTGTTGAAGATTTGCTATATTCAGTGACGCGATTTTCGAAGAAATTTGTGTGCTCAACGCCATTCAAAATTTCATCAAGCCAAGGAAGTGGATTGACATCGATCATGTAAATATCTTTGAGCCCGAGTTGATTTAGACGGCGGTCAGCAATGTAGCGAATGTAGCGCTTTACTTCGCGTGAAGTAAGGCCTTCGATATTGCCCATTTCGAAAGCAAGATCAATGAAAGCATCTTCAAAATGCACGATTGTAGCGCAGGCTTCGTAGAGTCTGCCCTTTAATTCTTCATCCCAAACCTCAGGGTTTTCTTGGCAAAAAGCTCTGAAAAGTTTAATGATGGAATTCGTGTGAAGAGTTTCATCGCGCACTGACCATGACACGATTTGACCCATTCCTTTCATTTTTCCGAAGCGTTGGAAATTTAGTAAAATCGCGAAAGAAGCAAAAAGTTGTAGGCCTTCGGTAAAGCCGCCGAAAACAGCAAGAGTGGTTGCAATGTCTTTTTTGGTAGAGACGCCGAACTTGTGCATGTAGTCGTATTTATCCTTCATCTCTTTGTATTTCATGAAGGCAGAATATTCGGCTTCGGGCATTCCAACGGTGTCGAGAAGATGAGAATAGGCGGCAATGTGAATCGTTTCCATGTTAGAAAAAGCTGAGAGCATCATTTGGACTTCGGTTGGTTTGAAGACCTGAGAATAATGCTTCATGTAACAGTTATTCACCTCGATGTCAGCTTGCGTAAAAAAGCGAAAAATTTGTGTTAAAAGATTTTTTTCGCTTGCAGTTAAATTGTGTTTCCAATCTCTCACGTCGTCAGCTAAAGGCACTTCTTCTGGAAGCCAGTGAACTTGTTGTTGTGTTAGCCAGGCATCGTAAGCCCAAGGGTAGTTGAAAGGTTTATAAGTTGGTTTCGCGTCAAGAAGAGACATGATTTTTAGAAATCAGATTTAAGGGATTAGGAATGGCAAACTAAAATTAGTGTCAGCAATTGCAAACCAGAAATTTGGTTTTTAGGTTAATAACCGAGTAAATCACTCAGGTTCTTAAAAATCTTAAATCATAATATTCATGTCAGTCCTAGTTGGAAAAAAGGCCCCAGATTTCACTGCCTCAGCAGTAATGCCAAATAACGAAATCAACGATAAGTTTAACCTTCATTCTTTCCTCAAAGGCAAGATCGGTGTTTTATTTTTCTACCCACTTGATTTTACTTTTGTTTGCCCTTCCGAAATCATCGCTTTTGACAATCGCTTGAAAGAATTCAAAGACCGCGGAGCAGAAGTAATTGGAGTTTCTGTTGACTCAAAATTTTCTCACTTAGCTTGGAAAAATACCGAAGTTAACAAAGGTGGAATTGGTCAAGTTCAATATCCCTTGGTTTCTGATTTAACTAAATCAATCGCTCGTGATTACGACGTTTTGATGGGCGAAGCAGTTGCTCTTCGTGGAACTTTTTTGATTGATCAAGAAGGCGTTGTTCGTCACCAAGTTGTGAATGATCTTCCACTTGGCCGCAACATCGACGAAGCGATTCGCATGGTTGATTCGCTTAAATTTTTCCAAGAGCACGGCGAAGTTTGCCCGGCCGGTTGGAACGAAGGTAAGCAAGGAATGAAAGCTGACTCGGAAGGCGTCGCTGATTACTTGGCAAATAATGCGAAGAGCTTGTAATTTCTTATTCATCATCCTTGAAATGATCGGCATTTCGAGGATCTCGGAAGTTTTTCTCACGAGATCCTCGGTGCTTCACATCAGGGATGACGTTTCATCTCATTATTTTCCTAGTTGACTAAGAATTAGTCTTTCCTAAAAGGCGCGCCCCCATTTTTTAAAATTTCTACAAAACAACAAATTCATGCCGACAGTTAATCAGCTAATCAGAAAGCCAAGAGTCAAACAGACCGCGAAAAATAAAGTTCCAGCGATGAAGGGTTGCCCACAAAAAAGAGGCGTTTGCACCCGTGTTTACACAACAACTCCAAAAAAACCGAACTCAGCTTTACGTAAAGTTGCTCGGGTTAAATTAACTAATGGATTTGAAGTTATCGCCTACATTCCAGGCGAAGGTCACAATCTACAAGAGCACTCGGTTGTGGCGATTCGTGGTGGTCGTGTAAAAGATTTGCCAGGTGTTCGTTACCACATTATTCGTGGATCTCTTGATACCCAAGGCGTAAAAAATCGTAAGCAAGCCCGTTCTAAGTACGGCGCTCAAAAACCTAAGTAGTAACAATAAATTTCTTAAAAAATGCGTAGAAGAGCAGCAAAAGTCAGAAAAATTTTCCCTGACGCTAAATATGGCGAAGTAATCGTTTCTAGATTTGTTAACCGCTTGATGGATGACGGCAAAAAATCTGTTGTCGAAAAATCTGTTTACGCAGCTTTCGATCAATTGGAGCAAAAATTAAAAAAACCTCCTGTCGTAATTTTCAAAGAAGCTTTGGAAAATGTGAT
>Ga0164295_10000757_pt1 | contig 26886 bp, 21 predicted proteins | sample GEODES006metaG_FD_111798 | JGI IMG/M metagenome (GOLD analysis project Ga0164295, IMG submission 111798) | Oligotrophic lake water microbial communities from Sparkling Lake, Wisconsin, USA - GEODES006 metaG | ecosystem: Environmental > Aquatic > Freshwater > Lake | place: USA: Sparkling Lake... | reverse complement strand
TCCCTCTGGGAACGTCGAAGCTAATGCCATCGACTGCCGTCATGCGTCCTGCATCGGTATCGAACGCAGTGATGAGATTTTCAATCTGGAGAATGGGCTCGCTCATGGCTTGTTCTGGTATTGGTCAAAGACCCGGCTCATTTCACCGAAGCTGCGGCCTTCACGCATGGCTTCCAACGTCTCCGCTTTGATGTCATCGTCGATCCACCAAACGAAACTATCGAGCGCTTCACGGGTGTATTTGCAGTTCCCATCCTTCGGCCAGCGCAGCCAGCGCCAGTGAAAGTAACGGAAGAGCGGGACTTCCCAAGTGGGAATTTCAGAGGCCTGCTGCTGAGCTTTTTCTTCGAGAATCCAACTCAGTCTCTGCATTTCATCTTCATTCGGCGCTTCGCGCTGCTGATCGATGATTTTATCCAGCTCAGGATCGGCAGTTTGGGTGAAGTTATTCGTGTCAACCTTTGGCTTACGACTGCCATCTGCTGCCTTTTCATAGGCATTGTCACTGTGATAGAATTGCCAAAACTCGGGATAAGGAGGTGTGGCTCCGAAGCCTGCCAGAATAAGATCGTGCTTTTTCTCCGCGCCTTTTTTGAAAAGCTGAGTGAAGTCCAGAGACTCGATTTGCAAATCCACGCCAGCTTTGAGCGCGCCTTCCTTCCAAATGAGTCCAGCCTGGGAATACAACGGCATATTGCCAAGGCTGAGAGTGAAGCTTAGTCGCTTACCTTCAGCATTCATCAGAACGCCATCTTGGCCAGCCTTCGTAAAGCCAGCCTTGGTAAAGAACTCACGAGCTTTCGCTGGGTTATAAGCACGAGCTTTCAGGTTTGGATTCGTGAAGCGGCCAAAGCCGGAGAAGGCACTCTGCATCCTCACAGCGTCATCACGCAGAACGACGGAGATGACTTTTTCAATATCAAAGGCGTGATGCAGCCCCTCGCGGATGTCGAGCTGATTTAGGAAGGGGCGGCTTTGATTGATGAAAAGGCAGCGCGGGATGCGTGGATACTGATTGTAGAAGGAGTAGCGTTCAATGTAACCATTTAGCAGTTCGGGCACATCTCCGCGATCATACCAGAAGTTGGGTGGCAAGAGTTGGGCGCTGCTGGAGAAGTGATCGATCTTACCTTGCCGAAAAAGCTCAAAGGCCTTGTCCATGGTGCTGATCATTCGATAGACAAGCCGGTCAGCATTGAAGCGATAACGGTAGTATTTCTTGTCCTTGGCCCACCAGCTCTTTACTCGATTTAGGCTGATGCTACGGCCCAGTTTGACATCTTCTGGTAGGATGTCATAGGCGCCAGTCGTTGGCATTTTACGCCACTGATAGCGTGCTGGGAAGTCATCGGTGAACTCGCGAAAAAAGTGCCTTGGCAGTGGGTTCATTGCAGCGATGAGCAGCGGATCTGGGTTGACCTTCGTCATCGTGATGGAGAAGGTGAGGTCATCGTACTTGGTGATGCTTTTGAACTCCTTTGGAAAGTAATCCGCCTTGAAAGGATCCTTCGCATGCTTCGACATGGATACATAGAAATTCATGAAGAAGTCCTCTGCTTTCACTTTCACGCCATCGGAGTAGGAGGCGTCTGGGTCGATCTTATAGAAAGCTGTTTTTCGATCAGCGCTAATGGCCCAATCCTTGGCGATGCAGGGAATCCATCGATCCGTGTTCGGGTGCCTTGCCAACGTGGCCATCTCGATATTGTCGTAGTGCTCACTTCGAAAAGTATTGCTGCCTTCCGGCCCGATAAAGCGCAGCGTTGGCGGGAAATTTGGCATGTCGTAGTTAAAGGTGCCACCCTTCTTCGCCGCTGGATCACCGATCTCCGGTTCATCAAGCCCCGTCTGCCATTTCAGGTCCGCAGGCAGGTCTGCAAGCGTTTTGAATTGATACAATTCTGGCTTCGACTTCCACTCCGCCTCGACCTCCGACGTGTTATCATAGGGCGGGAATCGGGTGTCCTCGGAGTCGGAACATGCGGTGAGAAAAATGACGCAGATGAGGAGCGTGGCTTTGAGCGCAGCTGGAAGCAACTGCGCTAACTGCAATTTGAGAACTGCGGATGGAGAAGTCTTCATCGGTAGGTCGTGAATTTTTTCGGATCAAATGCCTCACGCACGGCTTCACCGACGAAGGTAACAAGAATCAACACTGAGGCCATGGCTGCGAAGGCGCTGCTGACGATCCAAGGACTGGAAAAGTTATCCACGCCCTCATGCAAAAGGCGGCCCCAGCTTGGTTCATCAGGCGGCAGACCAAAGCCGAGGAAGTCGAGTGCGGCGAGTGAGGTGATGACGCCAGCAATTTCAAACGGAGCCAGTGTGACAAGAATCGCGATCACATTTGGCAGCACTTGACGGAAGATGATGCGCGGTGTGCTGGCTCCGAGTAATCTAGCGGCAGCCACATAATCACGGGCCTTTTCTTTAAACACAGCTGTGCGCAAATAGCTGGTCGTCCCCATCCAACCAAAAGCTGCAAGCACGCTGACGAGAATGATCAGGCTCGGGGTGATCAGTGAGCTGATGATGGCAACAATGAAGAGAAACGGCAGGACGCTCCAGATTTCGATCAGTCGCTGGCCGATGATGTCCACCCAACCACCAAAATATCCAAGTGTGCCGCCGACGAGAATGCCGAAGCCAAAGACGAGCGTGACAAAAAGCACGGCAGCCACCACGGCCTGCTGCCAGCCGCCAAAGAGCATGGCCAGAACATCCTGCCCATTCGTGTTCGTGCCGAGGAAATGTCGGTGCGTCACGGAGGGCTCCGAAGGCGGGTATACGAGGCGCTTCCACTCTGCATGAGCCATGGGCTCTAGAGCGGCAGCTTTGCCTTCGCTGTAATCGGTGTAGCTGACACGTTGACCCTTTTCATAACGGCCTTTTTCGACATGTTCGCCGGCTTCATTCCAGCCGCGAAAATCACCATGCCTCACCCCTTTGCGAAACTGAAACTCCTGTCGTTTTTGTGCAGGATTCGTGGCAAAGACCTTGTAGGCTGTCGCATCAAGACCATGATCTGAACCTGGGCGATAGAGCAGGCCTTCACGCATTTCCAGTGGCTCGATGATGGAAGGCGAATCTAATTTCGCAGCAAAGGGAACCAGCGGCATGAGCACCCAATCACCCTTGTTTTGCATTCGGCAGCGGCTTTGCAGTTCACGATAATCGGTTTCAGCCTCAGAGTCGAATCCAAAGGTCTTGGCCGGAATAAAGCCACTCTTTAGAAAAGGAAAAGACAGTTGCCCAGCATAACTCACTACCAGTGCCCTTTTACCAACAATGGCATTGTCCAAGGCTGCCACTCCTGTCAGTCCAAGCAGCACAAGAAAGGAAACATATCCCCGCTTCAGCGAACGGAAGCGCTTGATCTGTTTCAATGTTAGCGGGCTGAATTGCCACTCCTGCTGTCCGTTGAAGAGCAGCCGTAGGCCGAAGCCAAGCAGGATCAACAGCAGAATCAAGCCGAGCAGATCACCACCGAGAAAGGGCACTTTAAAGACGGGTACTAAAAGACCTAGAGCACGAAACAACCCCGCGAACGACGCGAAGACGATGAGAAGTAGACCTGTTTTTTTTGGAGACATGCTTATTCAAATCTGACCCTCGGATCAGTGAGGGCCACGAAGTAATCTGACAAGATATTTCCCAGCATGATGAGGAAGACATCCACCGTAAGGATGCCGAGCACGAGGGGGTAGTCGCGGTCGTTGATGCTTTGAATCATGAGCAGGCCAAAACCGTCAATTTGAAAGATGCGCTCGATGAGCATGGAGCCTGCGACGAAAATGGTGGTGATGCCGCCAAGTGTGGTCGCAATCGGGATCAGCGAGTTCCGCATGGCGTGAAAAACCACGGCTCGGCGAAAGCTTGCGCCTTTTGCGATCGCCGTACGGACATAATCGGCGGCTAGGTTGTCCATGAGATTGTTTTTCATGAGCATCGTCATGAAGGCAAAGCCGCCGATCATGTAGCAGATCAGAGGGAGGACCGCATGATGGGCGATGTCCCAGATTTTTCCACCCATGCTCAGTGAGGCAAAGTTTTCACCCGTAAACCCCTCCGTGGGAAACCAACTCAGGCGAGCCGCGAGATACACGACCAGCAAACTCCCCAATAGGAATCCAGGAATGGCATAGCCAATGAAGATGAGGATGGAGGTGACGTTGTCGATCACCGTTCGGTGCTTGATGGCCTTGAGCACACCCAGTGGAATACAAACCAGATAGGTAAGCACAAAGCTAAACAGACCGTAAAAAATCGAGACCGGCATCTTGGATAGCATCATCTCCAGCACCGGCTGATTGTAGGTGGAGGAAAGATGAAAGTAACCCTGGATCACGCCTTTGAAAGCCGGGCGAAAGAGCACCACACGCTCCTTCTCAGGCTCAGCTCGTGCTTGCCAGCCATCCAGCGCACTCGGATCGTCAGTGCTCAGGGTCCCGGTTCTTGTCAGCTTTGCTTCAGAGATCTTATAAGCGTTGTTAGCTGTCCATTCGACTTTTGGCAGCAGAACTTTCAAGCTCACGGGCACTTCGTCCTGACCTTTTTCAAACTTTACAAACTGCGGTGTCTCCTCCCTAGGCCATACACCAAGCCAGATGCCGTAAGCCGCCAGATAGGGCTTATCAAAACCGTAGTAAGCCGAGAGTTCTGCCAGCTGTTCTTCACTCAAGGATGAGCCGGCGTTTTTGCTGCCGCCCTTTTCATTCATCATCGCCATCTGCATCGCCTTTTCCATCGGTCCCCCCGGCGTGATCCGTGTGATCAAAAACACCGCCATCGTCGCCCCGATGATGGTCGGGATGATCAGTAAAAAACGGCGGATGAAGTAGTCGCGCATGAGGCGGTGGCAGTGAGATTAATACTTTGAGGCATTCAGCGCGCAGGCACAAGGACTTGTCTTTATTTTCATGGCGAAGGCCTGCGCAAAAAAATTACTCTTTGGTCCTTTGCTTTCTTGATCAGGGCGCACTGCTTGGCGCTGCTGATTCGGCTTTAACTGCCGTGATGACGCGTTCGATCCCTGTGCTGGCAAAGCTGCTGGGCGGATACATGTGGCGGGCTTTGAGATACCAAGCCAGAGCTGAGCCTGATTGCTTCCGCTGCTCATGCTGTTTGGCTTTTTCAATGGCACTGACATACTCGCTGGCTTTCACGCTGAGATCGGAGCGGATCTTCGTGACTTCAGGATCTTCGGGGAATCGGGTATAGACTTTTTCTACCGCCTCCCAAGCCCCGAAGCTATTGCCACTGCGGCTTTGTTCTTCAGCGACTTTCACGACCATGGTCACCTCTGTCACGTCGGCGACGACTTTTTCGATTTGCTTCTGGCGTGCAGGATCATCAAACGCAGCGGCGAAAAATTGCCCCTGTTGATCGAAAATTTGGCGGAAAGCGCGCTGGCTGAGCAGGCGATCTAGCTCCATGAGAGCCTGAGACTGCACGTCGCTTTTTTGGCCCATCTTTTCTGAAAGGCTGCGTAGTTTGGGATTGCTAGGCCAGATCTCGGTAGCGCTTTTCATAGAGCTTGCGTAGCCCACTTGGTCACCTTTTTGCATCGCTACATTAGCATTGATTAAATGCATGTCCGTGACGGTTCGAGCGGTTTCGATGGCCGCCTGTGGCTTAGAGAAATCAAAGTCCTTTGAGGTCTTCCGCATTCTCGTGACCAATTCTTCTGCGAGACCGAAATCTTTCATCTCCAACGCATTGATGAGCTGATTGCCATCCCTCACGTAATCCAGCACCTTCACTTTTTGGATCATGGGCAGACGGCGCACACGCGGCAGGTATTCGCCGACGGCGAAGGCTTCCATGAGGCGATTGCTGGCGCTCTGGTAATCCTGACGCATCACGAGTTGATCAAAGGCCACCACCGCTTCATCCACACTACGGATCGCTTCAGAGGAAAGGCTGTCCACCATGCTGACGGTGGGTGGCACGCCCATGCCGGCAGAAAAAGCTTTCTTTAAGTCGGAGCTGTCTTCGAGTTGCAGCACGCTGTCGCCATCCTTGAACATATGCGGATAGAGGCGGCAGGCGATGAGGGCGTGTTCAAAACGGCGCTGCATGAACATTTGTAGAATCAGAGCCTGAAACTGGATCTTGCCCGATACTTCGGATAGGCCGATGGCTGTCTCGTTGAGCTTCTTGCGTGCTTCGATCTCTGCCATCTCTTTCACATAACCGGAGACGCGGCCGATGCTGGCCGCTGTGCCTTGTTTTTGGGCATTGCCAGCTGCTGCACCACCTTTGCCCCCATTGGCAGGAGCAGGCGCTAGTTCAGCATTCGACATCGCCACTTCGTTATTCCATTCCAACTGCTTGCGGCGCTTTGACATGGCGTCATTGGCCGAACGCAGGCTGGTGACTTTCCTCTGGGCCAACCAGACGTCATAGACGCCGTTGGCGATGGTATTGCAAATGCCAGCATCGATTTTCGCGGCCCCAGCTTCTGGCAATAAAGCAAAAGCACTGGACACATCGGGACCGCCTTTGCGGGTGGGGGCTAGCAGTAACACAATTTGAGCCATGATATCGCGATAGGCCTGATCTTCCGGACCATTGGCCTCTGGCGTGGCCAGATAGATTTCGAATTTAGAACGAACGAGCCGGTTGTTATTCATGCTCCAGATCTTGCCATCCCAGGTTGCCGTTTCACTGCCTGGATCCATGTGCGGTAGTACACCCCCAAACATCGAACCCTGAGAGGACGACTGTCCACCGCCACTGGAGGAGGTGCCTCCGCCTGATGCGTTCTGGGGCGGCGGTGATGACTGGGCTGGTGCCGCGCTGGGGGACGGCAGCACTTGAGCACTGAGCTGCGCAGGTAACAGTCCACATGACATCAGGAAGAACAGTTTTTTCATAAAACGCTTAAGCTTTAAGGAGTTGGAGGACTTCCAGAATGCCCGTTTCGAGCACTCGCACTTTCAAAACGTAACGCTGACCGCGCTGGATATTGGCTTCCAGACTAGCTGGCACAAGAACTGGCACAAATGATCCCGCTTCACTGATTTGCACGCTAAAGAGTCGATCACTACCTTTCCAGCTGTCTAGTCGATTGTCGATCGTGCCTTCGATCTTGTAAGTATTTCCACTGAGTGCATTCGAGCTTTCTAGATACTCGTCCATGCTTAGCGGCGTCAGGCCAGTCATGGGGTCAGTTCCGCGATTCAGTAAAGACCATCCGCCTATAATGATGCCTGCCAAGAGGGCAAGGATGGCGATAAGGTGAGCGGGTTTGATTCCGGATTGAGCGCGTCTAGCCATGAATTTTCGGTAGGATTAACGAGCGATCTTAGCCGGAGTCGCCTACTTCAGCAACGATGGGCTTTACTTTTGACCTTGATAAAAAAATAATTTCTATTCCTTGTGACGGGGTCGAATAAATTTCCTAAGAGCTTCATAACCCACCTAATTTAAGCATGAATCCTCTAGCTTTGCGTCGTCAATTTCTCCGTCAGTTCATTGCCACCACTTTGGCTGCGCCATTGGCTTTAAGGTCAGCACTCAGGGCTGAAACTCGTGTCCTCGTGATCGGGGCAGGTGTTTCGGGTTTGGCTGCTGCGCGTGATTTGAAGGCTGCGGGTTTCTCAGTGACGGTTCTGGAGGCCAGATCGCGGATCGGGGGCCGGGTGGTAACGGATCGCAGCACCTTTGGTTTGCCAGTCGAGTTGGGCGCTCAGTTCATTCATGGTCAAAGCAATGGGCGCACCCTGAATCCGATCTGGGACATCGCCAAGAATCAAGGTTGGTCAACGGTCCCTTTTCAGGCTGGAACAGGCCAAACTTATCGCAATGGCACTTCTTTCACAGCGGTCCAAGATAAGGCTTTTAATCAACTAGGTGAGGACTTCCTCGATTGGGTTATTGATGTTCTCAAAGAAAGCATTCTCGAAGATAGCAACACAACGCACTCGATTGAAAATGCGATCCTTCAGTTCACCCGCGAACGCAAACTGACATCGCAACAAAGTCAGGATTTACGCGGCTTTCTTGCTTTGGAGGTCGAGGGTGATTTAGGTGGCGACACACCACGCATTTCGACCGTTGGTTTTGATGAAGATCGGGAGTTTGCCATGGGTGGTGATCAAATGATCAAAGAAGGTTATGATCAACTGCCAGCTATGCTTGGTCGTGGTATCAATGTCATCACAGACTGTGTTGTGCGTTCCATTAATTACACTTCAAAGCCCATCCTTGTAGTGACGACCAAGGGTGCTTATGCCTGTGAGTATGTTCTGATCACCGTGCCTCTTGGGGTTCTCAAAAAAGGCAGTATTAGTTTCATCCCAGTGCTGCCAATAGCCAAACGCACAGCTATCACACGCATGAATATGGGTTTGTTGGATAAGGTGATTCTACGTTTCCCGCGCAGATTCTGGCCAGAGGGGAATTGGTTTGCTAATATCGAGGCAGTAGATCCTTTTGGTTATGCTTTTTCGACGCAGGAGGCGGTTCATCCTGGTAGCAATCTTCTGGTGGCTTGGCAATTCGGTCAGTTGGGAATTCAGCGGGAGGCACTCACTGATGCGGCCTTGGTTGCCTTGGTCATGACGGAAGTTCGACGTTGTTTTAAAGGTATCAGCGTGCCTGATCCTATACAAACCACGATTACCCGCTGGGCCCAAGATCCTTTTTCAGGCGGCAGCTACAGCTTTTCTTGCACTGGCTCTCCCCGTACTGACATCCGGGCGCTAGCCGCTTCGGTGAATCGGTCTCTCTATTTTGCTGGTGAGGCCACCAACGCCGATTATCCAGGAACCGTGCATGGCGCCTACCTCTCGGGAGTTCGAGAAGCCAAAGGCATCATTGCTACAGCGGGAGTGTGATGTGTCTGAGCCCTTCCTTCGCTCTTTGAATTACGGAGGGCAGTCTTCGCCTCTGAAAGTCGGCGAAGAATGGCGGAAGGGGTGGGATTCGAACCCACGGTGAGTTTCCCCACGTCTGATTTCGAATCAGGTACATTCGACCACTCTGCCACCCTTCCGGTTGCAAATATCAGCATACTGAGTTTAAACACATGCTTTCGATTAAGCAAGGCGCGGCTGAGATGTTTTTCAGCCGCGCTGTTTAAACGATTTACGAGATGAAGCTGATCTTGCCAGCCTGACCTGCGGCCATAGCTGCGTGTTGAGCATCACTGCATGAGCGGTCGATCGGTGCATCTGGAGCGGCATCACTTGGAGTGAGTAGGCCGTTGTCGATCATCCATTTTTCGACTTCTTCACCACTGATGTCGGGAATCATAGTGCCATTGATTTCCACACAGGGGCTGAGGGGTTGACCACTTTTTTGTTCCATCTCCCAGCGGAAGGCTGGATTTTTGATGATATCCTTCTCTTCAAAGGGAAGGTCGTATTTGCGGAAAATGGCGCGCACGCCTTCGCTCCAGCCGCAGTAGGTTTTCAGGTAGGCAGTGATTTTAGGTTGGCTCATAAGTGGATGGGGTAGGGTTGATACGGAAGATGGCGGTGAAAGGTCGCAGTGAAACAGAAATCTAATTGGCTGACGGATTCATGGGAACAGCAGCGGGAAGTGAGAATCGGGCAAACTCAGCAGCTCCTCGGGCACCCGGTATGATGGTCATGAGTCCCTTGTTCAGAGATTCAAAGAAGAACACGACAACGACGCGCCCATCCACGGAGGCACTGCCGTGATGAAAGGCATGCCCTGGGACAGAGGTAAGCTTCAGTCGATTCACCTTCACCGTTTTTCCCAGAGCTGTGCAAGCGATCCGATCGATGATGGGTGTTAGCATCGGCAGTGGCTGGGTCTGTCCCATTTGGATGAATTCCACATCTCCACCGAACTCTTCGATGAAGTAGTGAAAAGCTTTCTCATAGTCTGTTGGATGCAGCAAGCGCTCCTGCAGCACCAGAAGATGCTTGGTGAGATCGCTCGAGGCTGTGTTCATGACGGATCAGGTGAGGGTGGCAATTCGGCGGCAGACTTCCTCAACATTGGCGCGACTGTTAAAGGCGCTGATTCGGAAGTAACCTTCTCCGGCGCTGCCAAAACCGCTGCCTGGTGTGATGACAACGTTGGCTTCATTCAGCATCTTATCAAACATCTGCCAGCTGGTCAGGCCGTTTGGGCAACCGACCCAGACATAGGGAGCGTTGACGCCGCCAAACACGCTTAGACCTGCTTTGGTGCAGGCTTCAACAAGGAGCTTGGCGTTGCCCATGTAGTGCTCAATCAGAGCCGCGACCTGAGCTTTGCCTTCAGGGCTATAAATGGCCTCAGCACCGCGTTGGACGATGTAGCTGACGCCGTTAAACTTGGTGCTGTGACGACGGCTCCAGAGTGGGTGGATAGCCAGCTTAGTGCCGTCTTTTTTCCTGCCCATGAGGCCTTTCGGGATCACAACGATAGCGCAACGCACGCCGGTGAAGCCGCCATTCTTGGAGAAGCTGCGAAACTCGATGGCACAGTCGCGCGCGCCTTCGATCTCATAAATGCTGCGTGGGATGCTCGGGTCTTGGATGAAGGCTTCGTAGGCAGCGTCGTAGAGGAGTGTGGTGCCATGGGCCAAGGCGTATTTGACCCAGGCTTCGAGCTGCGCACGAGTGGCTACGGCACCCGTTGGATTGTTGGGATAGCAAAGATAGGCTAGATCCACAGGCACACTTGGGATCTCTGGGACGAAACCGTTTTCTGGGGTGCATTTGAGGTAATGCAGACCTGCATAGGCACCGCTTTCATCGGCTTCGCCGGTGTTGCCGGCCATGACATTGGTGTCAACATAGACCGGATAAACAGGGTCGGTAATGGCAGTGACATTGCCTTGGCCAAAGATGTCTAGGATGTTCCCGGTGTCGCACTTGCTGCCGTCGGAAATGAAGATTTCATCGGCGTCAATGTTGATGCCGCGAGCCTTGAAGTCATGCTCAGCCACGGCATTGCGCAGGAAGTCGTAGCCCTGCTCTGGTCCGTAGCCGCGGAAGCTGCTGCGGTCGCCCATTTCATCCACGGCCTTGTGCATAGCGGTTCGGACAGCCTCAGGGAGTGATTCTGTGACGTCACCGATTCCGCAACGGATTAGGCGTTTTGCGGCCTCCGCATTGCCTTCAGTGAAGGCTTTCACGCGACGGGCGATTTCAGGGAACAGGTAACCAGCTTTGAGCTTGAGGTAGTTTTCGTTGAGGTAGGCCATGGTAGGAAAAGAGAGTAGCAGTTTGGCAAGAGGTCATGATCTTGCAAGTGGGGGGAATCAGTGGGAGCCAAAGAAAAAACCCAGGACGGGAGTCCTGGGTCTTAACGAAGTTATCTGGGAAGACGTTTTAGACGGTCCCAAAGATGGTCTTGCCGGTGCTGAGAAGGTCGTTGCAGGCTTCCTTCATGCGGTCGCAAAGACCTTGCTCACCTTTTTTGAGGTAGCCGCGTGGATCGTAGGCTTTTTTGTCGCCCACTTCACCGTCGATTTTCAATACACCCGCGTAGTTCTTCATCATGTGGTCCACGATCGGACGCGTGAAGGCATACTGGGTGTCGGTGTCGATGTTCATTTTCACGACGCCATAGTCCAGGGTCTCGCGGATTTCCTCCAGAGGTGTGCCGCTGCCGCCGTGGAAAACAAGGTCCATCTCAGCAACTGCGCCGTATTTAGCGGTCACCGCGGATTGGCCATCTTTGAGGATGGTTGGCTTCAGTTTCACTGCACCAGGTTTATAGCTACCGTGGACGTTACCAAAGGTGGCTGCAAACATGAAGCGACCCACGCCATTGAGGGTCTCATAAACGGTGAGCATGTCCTCAGGGGTGGTGTAGAGCTTGTCATTCGAGACACCAGAGGTGTCGTGTCCATCTTCTTCACCACCGACGACGCCGGCTTCGATCTCGAGGATGATTTCCAGCGCAGCGCACTCGACGAGGAGTTCTTTGGAGATTTTCAGGTTGTCTTCTAGCGGCAGTTCTGAGCCGTCAAACATGTGACTGTTGAAAAGATTACCCTTGCCAGCTTCACGGCGCGCTTTGGTAGCAGCGATCAGTGGCTTGAGGAATTTTTCAACGTTCTTCGGATGGCAGTGGTCCGTGTGCAGGGCAACCAGCACGTCGTATTTGGCAGCCAAGGTATGCACCGCTTCCGCCAGCACGATGGCACCTAGAGCCATGTCTTTGACGGAGGTGCCTGAGGCAAACTCGCCGCCACCTGTGGAAACTTGGATAATACCGTCCGATTTGGACTCTGCGAAGGCCTTCAGGGCACCATTGATCGTGGGCAGGGAGGTGACGTTAATGGCAGGGTAGGCATAGCCGCCTTTCTGGGCGGAATCCAGCATGGCGCGGTATTGAGCGGGGGTAGCAACGGGCATTTCGTGTTTGTGTTAGGGGTTTAGTCCCGCATAAGAAGCAAGAAAGGGGCTGGGTGCAACAGATCTGAAATTTCAGCTCCTACATTTGAATTCCCCTTTTCCTTGGGTTGCTCACATTTGTTGCAGCGAACTGATTTTAGAGTCGGTATTGGCAGTGCTTGCTAGCCTCAAGGTCAGAGGTTATGTAATCAGACCATTACTCTATGCCTCGAATCCTCGCCATTGATCACGGAACGGTCCGCATTGGTCTCGCCATCAGTGACGAGATGGAACTGGTGGCTAGTCCGTTGAAGACGCTGGACGCACAGAGTGCGCCGGAACGAGAGATAGCGCGGATTGTTCAGGAAAAGCAGGTGGGCACGATTGTGATCGGGATGCCTTTTCACATGAATGGCCAGCGCGGTGAGGCTGCGCAGCGAGTAGAAAAATTTGCCACGCTTTTGGGTAAGACTCTACAGCATGAGGTGCCGATTGAATTTGTCGATGAACGCTTGTCTTCAGTCGAGGCTGAAGCTTCAATGTCACGTGCTGGCATCACGGGAAAGCGCGAGCGGAATGAGATCGTCGATCAACTCGCTGCTGTGGTGATTTTACAGGACTTTCTCAATAGCCAACGTGGACCTGTGGGTTTTCTGCTGCCCGATAACGCCTATGACTTGGAGTGGACGAATGAGCCGAAGCGACGTCGAAAGTAATCTTGGTTTGAATCAGGGACCCAGGCCGGGTTTTAAACGATTGCGGCTTACCTTGGCCTATTGTGGCACGCCCTGGAAGGGCTGGCAGAGTCAGCCTGAAGGTGAGACGATTCAGGATAAATTGGCTGCGGCAATGTTACGCTCGATCAAATGTGTGGTGGATGTTCAAGGCAGTGGCCGCACGGATGCCGGAGTTCATGCGATGGGCCAAGTGGCGCATTGCGATGTGCCAGATACACTTGGTATGACGACCGAGGGTTGGCTCAGTGCGCTCAATGCCTGTCTACCACTGACCATTCGTGTCACGGAGGTGCAGTTTTGTGAGCCAACATTTCATGCCCGATTTTCTGCGATTGGAAAGATCTATCGTTATCGGATATGGCGGCCTTACTTGCTCTCGGCCTTTGAGTCGGATCGTGCCTGGCATGTCTATGGGCCTCTAAATATGGTGGCACTTAGAGACTGTGCGCAGAAGTTGGTGGGCACGCATAATTTTGTTCGCCTTTCAGCCAATCGCGGGGATCTGCCGGAGACCATTCGACGTACGCTGCCGGGAAAAACGACTCGGACGATTCAGCGGGTGGAGGTGCATGAACAGGGCGATTTTTTAGAATTAGAATTCGAAGGCGATGGCTTTCTCTATAAAATGGTGCGTCTCATGGTCGGAAGTCTCATTCATGTTGCTCGGGGGCGTTCCACCCAGGCCTGGTTCAATGACCTACTGATGAGCAGCGAGGGGCTTCAGAGCCACCAGACAGCGCCGGCTTGTGGGCTGTATCTGGTCAAGGTGAAGTATCCTGACTGAATCAGTGTTTTGGCGGTGGTCCGACACGGCGTTTTTCAGGATCTTCAGGCGTCATGCCGACGACGATATCCCACGTGGCCACTAGTTCCTGGCTACCGTTTGTCATGGGCCTGAATTCACGAATGACGGACAGTTTTTGCTGTTCGTCTGCAATACGCTTGAGGATGCCGTCTTTTTCGTTTTGCGGCTCACCAGCAAAGTAAAGCTGGGTGGTCAGCAGACGTTTGCCATGGTGAAGCACTGCAATGTGAAAATGCCGAGTGCGGCCAGGGTAAGCTGCGGGCTTGATGGTGCGGAATCGGTATTCTCCTTTGTCATTGGTGGTGATTTTACCAAATCCTTGGAACTGCGGGTCGCGTTCTTTTGCCTTCGGTGCGCCTTTGCTATGAATGTAGCAGCCATGGGTGTCGGCCTGCCATAATTCCACAGAGGCTGCGCTCAGGGCTTTGCCATCGACATCCAGAACACGGCCGCCGAACTCTGTAATAATGCCAGTGGCAGGCGCCTGATTCCCCATGATCTGGAGTAAATTATTGTCCTGATCCAAAGGCAGATGATCTGGGTAGTATGGCCCTTCTGTGGCTCGCGGAGTTAGCGTGAGCGCTTCTGCATAGATGCTTTGGGTAAGGATGCCGCCCGTCGTTAATAGCAAGCTGTGCAGTAGCTTTCTGCGGCTTTGATGAATGTGAAAACAAGCTGGAGTAGTCATGAGGGTTGGTATCAAACGCTGATAGCTAGGGAAGGTTGCAAGGCGGCTCTGTTTTTAGGGCCTACACAAAAAAGAAGCATAGCGGCGTTAGAACAAAGCAGGCCGCAATCGGCATCAACCTAACTCACTCCCATGAAACCAAGCTCACGCAACGTCCTCTTGTTTCTAGCCCTAGCCTCCTTTCGATGGGCGGCCTTTGCCCAAGAGAATCCCCCAAGCCCCAAACCACCTCTCTCAGAAGTTCGGCCTGCTGAACCTCAACGCGGCAATCCTCAGGGCCCAGAGGTAGAGGGTGAAAAACCACGTGGCCAAGAGTCTCAACGCCCTATGAATCCAGAGCGCGGACGAGGGGAACCTCCGCAAGGTGATAACCGTGATGGAGATCATAGCCAACATCGCAATCGTCCCGATCGGCACCGTGGTCGACCCATGAATCCGGATAGCAGAGAGCATCGTGGTCCAGGTCCACAAACAGGTGATCGGCAGCACAAAGGCCCATCTGATGGGCAACGTCCACAATCAGGTCCGCGTGATGGAGATCACGATCCGCATATGCATCAGGATGGTCAGCAGCATCAAGGTCCAGGCCTGCATGAGGGCCACATGCAGCGCAAAGGTCCACCTGACGAGCAGGCACAACGTCAAGGACTTCAGCATGGCGGACAACGTGGAATAAAGCATCATCAGCGTGGGTCGCAGAATTTGGGCAGAACCGCCCGATGCCGCCTCAGTTCCATGGACAACACCCACCACGTTTTCAGCCGCCGCAACAAGGACGTCGCTCCATGCATTCTCGTCATGGTCGTGGATCACGTGGTCAGCCATCCATGAGGCAAGGCCCATCACAAGGGGATCGCCTACAGGCACCGATGCCTAAACACCAAGATCGTCGCCGTAGCCGTGAAGCTTGATCAAAGTTAAAGTGAAATCAAGGCGGCAGGTCGAAAGGCCTTCCGCTTTGTTATTTTGGCAATACGGCTTGCAGCGCATCAGCCCAGATTGCGTAACCCTTTTGGTTGGGGTGCAGGGAGTCAGGCATGATGTCTTTGGAGATGTTGCCATCTAGAGAGAGCCATTTCTCTGTGATGTCGAGATAGGTCACATCTGGCAGCTTGGCTGGGCCTGCTTTTAGAAGGGAATTGATGTCTTTTAAGATGGCGCGTTTGGGTTCCGCGTTTGTTTTTCCCCGCGGGAAGATCGCCATGAGAATGATTTTTGCATCTGGGCATTTAGATTGGACTTTTTCAATAATGGCCGCGATTCCAGTCGAAATTTCTTCCGGTGTACTGGCGCGGGCATTCACTGTTCCAGCCAGATTGTTGGTGCCAATATGAATGACAATGGCTTTTGGTTTAAGTCCATCAAGTTCGCCCAGATCGATTCGTTTCAGAACGTTTTGAGTTCGGTCCCAACCGAAACCTAGATTTAAAACAGAGCGTTTGCCGAACAAGCTTTGCCAGCTCTCAGAGCCTCGGTTTCCCATCTTTCCGCCATCTGGTAAGCCACCCCAGAAATGGGTGATCGAGTCACCGATCATGACAATTTCTGGATTGAGTTCGTCTTTGAGTTTCATGATCGCTGCATGGCGCTCTTCCCAATTGTAGCCATCCTTTTCCAGTCTGCCGATGGCAATGGATGCCGTATTTATGGTGGTGAGTAGGGGGATTTGTTTCTGAATGTTTGCGGCGACTTGTTGGCCCAGGAATTGGTATCCAGGCTCGCTAAAGTGCACATCCTTGGGATTTTGATACTTGGCTAAATTCGGCAGCATGGCTGCATAAAGATCGTTGATCTCCACGCCATGCTTCTTCATGACGCGCGCCGCGACTTCATTGCGAGCCACCAGATCAGCATTAGTGGCATCCTTCATGCCGCCTTCAGCGACTGGGGTGGTGCTAGCCCAGATGACGCGGGCACCTGTGGCCTTTAGCCGAGCGGTAATCGTTTCCAAGCGCTGCTTGTAATCAGGCAACGGCGTCTTGCGGTCATGAATGCCAAAATTGAAATGAATGATATCCCAGCGGCCATCTCCAACCCACACAGGTAGTTTCTTGAGCCCATTTGCTGTCGGCCCGCAATTTTCAGGCGCGCGATGTAGATTGGCAGTTCCTTGAAGTGCTTTCCGAGTGGCTAAAGTGTAACCGCGAGAGACCGAATCGCCAATGAGTAGAATGCGTGGAAGCTTGGGATCATCCTTCACGTAGTCCCAGGCGGTGACTCGCCCATTCAGTTTATCTTTCTGATAAAGTGGCAGATAGAATCCAGTGCCCAAGTTCTGTTCCAGCACGGTTTCCCAGACTTGTTGTTTCTCAGGTAAAGCGGCTTTCCATTGGGTGAATTTGTCAGCCGTAATCTTGTCTGCGGCAGCCTTTTTCTCAGCAGCTTGTTTCGCGTTCGTTGGCTCTAACGCGTTTAGATTGAAAGTGAATAAGGGTAGTAGAAGAAGATGACGGAAACTCATGAGTCGAAGATTACGGACAGTCAGGTGAGGGTCTTACGCTTCGGATTTGTCTGAGTAGTAAGGCTATTCTAAACCTAGGGTGTAGTCGGTCGCACACCTGCCAGTGCGACCTGCTTTAGAATCGCGATAGCAGGTGGCAAAGGCTTTCAGTATGGCTGGGGTTTCACGAGCCATGTTTGTTCATCCATTCTTTACCCTCTGGGGAGTCGCGAAAGAGTATGGCAGGGATGTTACGGATGCGTGTTTTACCGCCTTCACGCTTCTCAGTCTTGGTCACGACGATTAATTCATCACAAAGGCTGAAAGCGAAGGGGATGTTCCCGCTGGACATACTGAAGACACCTTGGAGATCGAGTTCCTGCATGGCGGCGAGACAGTCTTGAATACGTTCACCGCTGAGTTTGCTGAAGGCTTCATCAATCGGCACTAAGGCAAGGCTGGGCTCTTTCCAGCGGACTTCATGGCGATTGTAGGCGTGTAAATAACTGGCGAGAATGGCCACAAAGTAGGGGCTCTGATTTTCACCACCGCTCATCTTACCGCTTTGCTTGTCCACGCTCACGGGCTTGGCATCAGGCTGGCGCACATCGGTGACCAAGAGATCATAATCGAAGTATTGTCGGTAATCGAGGAGCTTGACCGCTTCAGGGCTATTGGCCTGCTTGACCAGTGTTTGCAGAAAGTGATCAAGAGCCGTTCGTAACTCGCCCTCCAAACTTGAGAAAAACAGATCATCAGGCTCCCGAGTGGAATTCAAATGGATTAAGTCACGATAGAAGCGGAACTCTGGGTTTGGTTCCTTTTTGATGTGATAGACATCATTTCCGATCTGTCGTTTGAGCTGTTTATTCAGCAGGAAGATGATGTTATCGATATCTTTCAGTGCCTTCTGCATGCGGCTGAGAACCTGCGTGCGGAAGAGGGCCTCCCAGCGCTTCCTTTCAGCCTCGGCCTTCTTTTCAAACTCGGGAATACCCTGGCCATCGATACGCTTGAGCAACTTGTCGTAGTCCTTGGTACTGCGACCATCTTCGGGCAGATCATCAAATTTTGGCGAAAAGGTCTTTTTGAAATCGATCATCCCTGCCTTGAGGTCGCCTTCAGTCTGCGCAGCAATGACCGCCGACTTGCTGGATTCTTTTTCAAACTCACGCGCTACGACATCTGCGGCCAAATACTTCTCCAGCATGTCCTGCTTCCAGCTCTGATAGCGATCCAGATGTGCTGAGATATCAATTTCTCGACGCACGCGGAGAAAGTCGTCCTCACGTTTTGAGGCATCCTCACGACGCGGATTGAGTGTCTTCTCTGTCTGCTCGATCTCGCGCTTCATACCTTTACGGGCGATCTCGACACGCTCGCGTTCACAGTCATCCGCCTGTGTTTTCAAGTCCTCAGCCTGCTGAGAAAGCTCCTGCAATGAGCCTGTATCGATGTCTTGCAGACGCTGCATCAGCTCTGCGTGCTCTTGTTCTTTGAGGGGCAATGACTCCACACGAACCAGATCCTGAGCTAGTGTGCTGTGATCCGATATTTTGAGATCCTTATCGCTAATGATCGCATTAATCTCCGTCTCGATAGGCTCAAGTCTGCGAAGACGCGCCTCGATGTCCTTGAGCTGATCCAGCTTGATTTCCTGCTGGCGCAGTAAGCCACGCTTGCCGACAAAAGGCACACCATCGTAACGCCGTGCTCGCGCCACCATGCCATCGCGCAACATGAGTCCGTCTGGCAAAATAGCAGAGCTATGTTTCTCTAGCTCGGTAAGCTTTTGAACACAAATCACCTGGCCAAACCAATGATCGATATAGGCCCGTGCCACTGGGTCACTCGTCTCAATCTTTTCTGCCAGTGAGCCTTTGGCTACTTTGATCTTTTTTTCCAACAGGCGCTCAGGATGAATGAGCGATTCGACAGCAGCCTTTGGTCCTTGCAAACCAGCTTTCAATTCATGAAACAGCTGCAGAGCCTCAGCATACTTTTCTTCACTCACAACGATGGCAAACTTCTCCATAAAAGCAACCTCCACCGCTTCACGCCAAGTTTCGTCATTTACCTCACATAGGTCACGTAAAGCATGCGCTGCCTTACGGCCCTGGAAATGCAGTAGGCACTCATTCAGAGTGTTTAGCAGGGGTTGCTCAATTGGTGGTAAACCGGCCTTCAAAGTCGCAATCTGAGCCTCTAGATCCGTGCGTTCGCCACGCAAACGACGCAGTTCTTCAGCCTCGCTTGAGAAAGCCTGGCGCAGACTTTTACAGACCTGATCCGCAGCATCTCTTAGCAGGCTAAGCGCATTTGCGGTGCCGGCTTCATCACAACCTTCTAGCAGTTCGAGAGCTGTCTCAAAACGATGTGTATCGGCAGGCTTGGGTAGGGGTGCGTATTTAACTTCTTTTAGCCATTCGCGGGCTTCTTTGACTCGTTTGCGCAGGCGTTCATCCAGCTTCATTCCGAGATCCCGGAGACGGAGAAGATCCGCCTCCAGCTTGCGTCCTTGTTCGGTTAGTTGGTGATAGAGTCTGCCTTCAGAGGATTCATGCATGAGCCCGAGTAATCGATCACGCTCACTGCGAGATTGATGGATGCTCTCTTCAAGCTCATGCAACCGTTGTTCATCTCCGGCAAAGCTTTCCCTGAGATCCGCAAGGCGTTTCTCCATGGTGCTGACTAGTCCCTGATTGTGCTCATGATGCAGTTCTGCCACGAGGTAACGTGCCACGTCACGGTCGCGCTGAGCATCCGCGCGCTTGCAGGAAAGATCACTGATCGTTTGTAGGCGAGTGAGCTGTCCTCGGAGTTGGCGAAGCTCGTTTTCATAAGATTCAAAGTCACGGTAACTGGCCACAACATCTTCCACGGGAACGGCTTCACCCGGTAGGACAAAGCGGCGGCAAAAGTCGTCGAAACTCTTTAGGTTCGTGAATGACATGGCGCTGGGCAGCAGTCGATCGAGCACGTCACGATTGAAATTCAGATGCGCTGCATGGTGCATGTCACGCAAGTACTCCCGTGAGCTGGAAAAGATGCGACCAAGCCGACCTTCGACAAGTTGACGGAAACCAAGGATGTCGAGGGTGCGCCGTTTGCCGTCCTCTGCCGATGTCTGGATGAAGTCATCTTTCTCTAGTGTTCCCTGGCAAAAGAACGGCGTGATATGCCCGTCATTTTCCGCTGTGTTGCGGAACTCAATGCGCAGCCCCCAGGTTTCCACACGTTTTCCGTCGGGCCAGGTGAATTCGGCGGCGACATAGGTGGTTACGCCTTTGTCATGATAAAACTGTGCCTGACCGCTGCTGTCCTGCTGCTTGGTATCCAGCAGGCAATAGCCTTTGAGCGTTCGATCTGACTGTGAACCCGTAGCGCTTCGATTGAAATGATGCCGAGCTTTTTCAGGTCCTACGAGGACGAGCATGAGCAAGTCCATGAGGATGGATTTACCCGAACCGGTAACACCTGCGAGGACTAGGTTTCCTTGCACGGGCAGTGTGTCCTGATAGCCATACCAATTAATGGCATGGAGCCTAGAAAGACGAATGGCGCGACTGTTTGAGCTCATGCTTCCGCCTCCTCTTCAGAAGTTGCGACGATGGTAGCTTCGCCTTTTTTGAAGGCATTGGCAGCTTCGCTCCACTCAGCCAGTTCGCGGAAAGGAACGACACGGCGAATGGCTGGGAGCACCTCGATACCCGAGTCTTCAAAGGATTCTGAAGCTTGAAAATTGATGAGATTAAAGCGCGCTGCCTGACGCAGGATTTCCCGCAATCGCCCCCGAGAAATCTGCCCCACGGCATCTGGCAGGAGCTGATCTCGAAGCAATGCGTTCAGATCTGCCACGGTGATGAATGCCTGAGTCTCTCCTTCATCACGCCAGCGCACATCTGCCGCATACCAGAGAGCTAGCCAGACTAGTGTGGCATCTTGCCGGAGATGCAGCACCATAGATCCGACTCGGGGGATGGCCTGCACCATGCGCTCTTCATGCAGTAGCGCTACGTCCAACCCAGCGAGGGATGCCGTTTCACGCAGCCACTCGTAGTTCTGTCGGCACCAGGTGTAGAGACCTAGATGGCCACTTTCTAATCCAAGGATGGAACCATGAGCCAGCAGTTCTTGCAGTGCCTCAGCCAACCGTGCACGGTCGGGTTCAGGCAGCCGAAGCAGAGGCTCCGGCGGAGTGCTTTCGTTCAGATTGGGGTCAGCAGTCATCATTTCTTAATCACGTCAAAGTGCTCCACATGTGCACCAGGGAGGGCATCAAGAGCCAAAGATTCTACAGTTTCAAGACTGCGTGCTGACTCGATGCGATAGGCCGCATCCGAAGATTCAGCATGTAGAAGAAGTGCAATGAGTTCGGTCAGATCGGCTTCCGCGGTCACAGGCAATTCCGAACTTGAGATGCGGCTACCTTTGCCTCCAGGTAGCTTTTTGACGAACTCATTGGCACGACGAACGGAAAGAGAATCCCTCAGGGCTCGCGCCATGTCCCGCAGACCGGCATCACGTTCGGCTTCGGTGACTTCATCATCCAGAGCAGCCTGCTCGCCAGCCACACGGCGCGTGGGGGGAGCGTAAAGTGTATCGAGTCCGGCAGGCAGGCGTGCTTCTGGTAGGCGGATTGCGGGTAATTCAGGGATCTCCCAGGCACTAGAGAGACGCTTGCCCGAAAGGCGCTGATTGACTTGCATAAAGAAGCCGCGAATCTCACTGCGCCGCTCGCCTGTGACATCTTGGAGGTAACGGAATCGCGATAGAGAGCGGCGAGTGAAGTCGGCCGTGCGGCGATCAATTTCATCTGCCATTGGCTGCACTAGATCCAGGAGATGTGAAAGCTCATCCAGCCGCTGACGCACATGAGCACGAGCTGATTCAGGACTCAGGGTCGGATCTCGGCGGAGTAGCTCTGTCTGCATCTCGGCCATGGCTGTCGAGTCATCCAGCAGTCGATCTCCGATGCGGCGCACGGCTTCCGGCAACCGAGTGGGTAGCCGAGCACGGATCAACTCTGCATACGCTCCATGGGCGATCTGCTCGGCGTAGTCGTCAAAAACAAGCGCGAGATTGCCTTTAAGCGTGTCTTCCTCAAGCTGACGCCGGGTCAGGCGCTGCACGGATTTTTGCATCGTGCGCAGCTCACCAAGGCCCTGACGCGTGTTCGCGAGGCATACGTCCACCGTTTGCAGAGGCCGTTCGATCAGCTCGGGCTCGTTTGCTAGCATGGAGCAGACAGCGGTGAGTTTGTCCGTGAACACCGCCGCTTCTGGATGGGCGATCTGTCTCAGAGCGCCAATGAGTGTGGAGCCGTGGGCATCAAAATAGAGCCTGCGCCGCCAATCTTTTCGTGGTGGTTCTTCAAGCCAACGGCAGCGGGCGAGGTGGTCAAGCACACGACGTGCCGCCTCACGTGGAGGTAGAGTAGCCTCGGCAAGTCCATCTTCAGCTAAATCTTCATTAGCCTGGAACTCGGGATGCTTTGAAAGCACCTCAGCGATGACTTCGATCGCATCCCCACGCTCCAATCCATCTGGCTGCTCCGTGCATTCACGATCCAGCACATCCAGAACATCGACATAAGTCGGCGCATTTTTCCCAGCCAGCACACGGAAGAATGCGGGATCGCGCACTTCGCGGTAGAGACTGGAAGAGAGAAGGTCGGGCATTAAGGATAGATTATGTGAAAGAAGTTATTGTATGACAAATGCTGAAGTTTGATGGCCCGTTTTTGTAAGCCCAAGGGATGAGCTAAGATAGTCGATGCAGTTTTAAGATATAGCGATCAATGTCTAACCATGAATCAGTCTCAAACATTTTCTATCAGTGGCATGAGTTGCCAATCCTGCGTGGCAAAGGTCAAAGGACGGCTTTTGGAGATGACGGGTGTCTCTGAGGCTGAGGTCACACTGAAGCCGCCAGTCGTTAAGCTGATGACGGAAGACGTCTTTTCGGTGGAGTTGGTGAACGAGTGGTTGAGTCCTCTGGGGAAATATCAGGTGCAGGCATTGAGCCCCTCGCCTCTGCCCGACATGAGCACGCAGACCTATCGGCCGCTTTTGATCTTGCTGGCCTATTTAACGGTTTTAAGCGCCCTCTTGGGCTGGCCGCATTGGCAGGGAATGATGCGTTTTTTCATGGGTGGCTTTTTTATGGCCTTTTCATTTTTTAAAATGCTGGACCTGCGTGGATTCGCCTCAGCTTACCGGAGCTATGATCTGATCGCCCAAGCGCTGCCTTCTTATGGGTTTGTGTATCCTTTTATCGAGCTGACATTAGGTCTGAGTTACGTGACAGGCACATGGCCTCTAGAAACCAATGTCCTTACTGCTCTGGTAATGGCCGTTAGTCTTATGGGTGTCGTGAAAGCGGTTCTGTCACGGCAATCCATCCGTTGTGCCTGTCTGGGTACGGTTTTCAATCTGCCTATGTCCAAGGTGACGATAATCGAGGATGGGCTGATGCTAGGAATGGCCGTGATAGCGCTTATCTTGCCTCATTGATCTTCAGGCCGTATTTGCAAAGCGCGGATGACGCGGCAATGTCACCAATCTCCATGCTGCGATTTATTCGAAATCTCATCAAGCTCATCATGGCCAGCGGAATGCTGGCAGGGTTGATCTATGTCAGCACAGATAACTTTGGGAATTCGTGGCGCACTTTTTTGATTCAGGAATTGGCGCAGCGTGGCTTGTATCTTGATTTCAGTCGGCTTATTTTGAATCCTCTGGGTGGCATCATCGCGCAGAATGTACAGATTTTTGCCGATGCGGATCGAAAGCAGGTGCTGGTGGCAATGGATCGCCTAAATATGGACTTTGATTTAGGGCAACTGTTGGAAAAAAAGTTCGTATTAGAAGCGCTGGAGCTCAGCCATACCAATGTGACGCTGCCGATCGATCCTGAATCGAATGAGCCAACGGTCATCAAGATCGAGGACCTCAGTGCGCGGGCTTATCTGACTGAAGGTCGATTGGAACTGCAAGAAGCCGAGGGAACACTTTCTGGAATTGTCTTGAGCTTGAGTGGCGAGCTTTTATTGCCAGCCAAAACGGTGAATTTTGACCAACAAGCAGAACCTAAACAAACACCTATGCAACGAGTGGAGGGCCTGCGGCAGCATCAGGTTCGCATCCGTCGTGGATTGGACTGGTTGAAACGCTTTCAGTTTACCCAAGCTCCACGGATTCATTTGGAATTGCACGGATCGATGGATCGTCTCGTAGACATGACGGCGCACCTTTTTTTTGAGGCCAATAGACTTAGTTATGAAGGTTACAACTGCGAGGAGCTGCGCGCCGATTTGGATTACAATGCAGGGTTTGTGGATCTATCGCGCTTTCATCTCAAAGATCGTCTAGGCGAGCTGAATGCGAGTGCTACTTGGATGATGGGGGCTGAGGATTTACGCTTTCATCTGACTTCTAGTGCGGATCTGCCAGGACTAGCAGAGGCCTTTTTAAATAGTGATAATCTTCGTGAGATAGTATTTTATGAGCCACCTCATTTAGCTCTAGAAGGTCTTTGGCATATCGGTGGGCCATTTTCGACTCATAGGCGCCCAGTGAAAGTGACTGGGCAGCTGGAATGCGGACGTTTTAGTACTCGCGGAAGTGTCTTTGACGGAGTGAAGGCCAGTATTGGGGTGGCTCCAGAGGGTGTTTACATTCGTGATTTAGTGTTGCGCCACGAGACAGGAACCTTGGCTGCTCAAACGATGGTGCACGAGACGGATGGTTGTCGTTATCAGATCGTGGCACGCATGGATCCCAATGCCTTTGTGCCCTTTGCTAAGATGCAAAAGACAAGGGAAATCATTCAGCGATTTCAATTTAGCCCAGAGTCTTCGATCCATTTTGAACTCAATGGTGTAGGGCCGGAGCCGGATCCGCAAAAGTGCCTTAATACGGGCCGAGGCGATTTACGGCACTTCAACTATCGCGGGGTTGAACTGGATGAACTTCAGGCAGATGTGGAGTTTCAGGGGCCTATTCAACATTATCGGAATCTGAAAATCAAACGTCCTGAAGGAAGGGGCGAAGCGGTGCATGTCCACGTCGATGATAAAGAGAAGTGGGTGCATCTTGAAGGCATTAAAAGTGATCTCGATCCCGTTGCCATCGTTGGCGTTTTTGCCCCTAAAACAGCGGATATCATTTCCCGCTATCGGTTGCCAAATACTACTTCGGCTGAGGTCAATGGAACAGTCAATTACGGCGTGCCAGGTAAGAATGATCTTCGGGTGAAATTTCACCATGCGACAGGGACCGGCCGCTATGTTTTATTTGGTGAGGACTATTTGATTAATTCTCCCAAAGGGGATCTGACTTTTAAAGGTCCCAAGATGAATTTTGAGGTTAGTGGTCAGTTGTATGGTGGCCCGATGCTTGCCAAGGGTTCTGTGGACCTTCGCCCTGAGAGTGGGGATTTTGATGTGATCCTGAAGGCAGCTAAGTTCCCTTATGAGGCTTTTGGTAAAAAGCTGCCTTTTGAGAATCTTCAGGCCGATGTGCGGAGTGCGGGACAGGGCACGAAATTCGATATTATCTCGAATTTGCTAGGAGGCGGATTTGAACTTAACGGTCTGGTTGGCCCCGGTGTGCACTCTCAGGAGTTCTCAGGTAACATGAACGTGAAGAGTGTGAGTTTGCCGAGATTTGCCCAAATTTATTCCAAAAACAATGATACGGAAGGGGACATGACGGGTCACTTTAAGTTTTCAGGAAGACTCAATGATTGGCCTGCCTTGAAGGGCGAGGGTGCTTTAACGATCTTGAATGGGAATTTGTATTCGGTGCCGATCGTGGGTGTTCTGGCGCCTGTTCTAGGCACTGTTCTGCCCAAGCAGATTGCTGGATATAATGTGGCTAAAGAAGCAGACTGTACGTTTAGGGTGGCTGATGGTTTTGTCATGACGGAAGATTTCGAGGCACTGACAAGCACGTTTAGAATTTTACTCAGCGGAAAAATCGACTTCATTCGCGACGTCGTGGACCTATCTGCGCAAGTGCGTGTTCGTGGACTGCCGGGTATTGTCTTTTTGCCATTCAGTGAGCTGCTCCAGTATCACGGGGATGGCTCATTTTCGGATCCTAAATGGACGGCAATGGTTCTCAAAGGCGGCTCTGGGAGTTTTAAGCAGGCTAGAGAAACTCCGAGTGAAGCTGCAAATCTGGAGGCTGAACGCATGGCCGAAGACTCCGCGAAGACGCTGCTGCCAATGCTGAAAAAGATTATTCCACCGATTTTCAATCGTCCTGGCGGAAGGTGATTTTGCCAGCGGCTAAAAAACCCGAATAAAAATCTGCGGGCGTCTGTCCATAGATCTGCACTCAATCGTGCATCCATAAAAAACAGCACGTTCTCCTCCTCGGTTCTCGAATCTTCGGAATCTCGCCTAGCTCCTGCGGGCATCGTCACACTCAATATGTCGGCTGTTACGATGCTGTGGATTTCGCTTGAACCAGTATTAATGGAACCACCTCTGTCCGACCTGGGAATGGTAGCGATTACTTTACTGCTGGAGGTAATCTGTTCTTTGGTAAAGGCCTCTCAGTGGGTCTCGGCGCTGGCCAAAACACCTTTGATCTCAATGCCCGTTCACTGATCTCCAATGGAAGTCTTAGCGCTATTGCAGGTGGTTCGGCTATTGATAAGCAGACCTTTATCTTGGCGGCTGAAGTAGCGGATGTGAAAGGCGGTGTTACTCTGCGGACTAGCACGACTAGTGGGACTGACTTTGAGATTGGAGCTCTAGAAAATCATAGCCTGCGCATCAGCGGAGGGCTTTCTCTCATCTCGACTTCTTGTGACGATAAAGTCATGCTGGCTGGCCGCATCGAGACCTTCGGTTCGCTCAACATGAATCTTGTTCACGGCAGCAATAGCGTGCTGAG